>Ga0209756_1004292_pt1 | contig 11146 bp, 8 predicted proteins | sample ETNvirenome_6_85_FD_184071 | JGI IMG/M metagenome (GOLD analysis project Ga0209756, IMG submission 184071) | Marine viral communities from the Pacific Ocean - ETNP_6_85 (SPAdes) (version 3) | ecosystem: Environmental > Aquatic > Marine > Oceanic | place: Pacific Ocean | collected 2013-06-19
TGAATAAAGGTGTTTCTATCAGTATGCAATCTTTAAATGAACAAACTCTAGAAGATATTCAACGAAAAAATATTAAGATGAAATTTTTTAAAAGCTTGCAAAAAAAATATGTAGGTATTGGTCTTGTTACTTATACAGAATTAATTTTGCCCTTACCAGGAGAAACTTATTTTTCCTTTGTTGATGGAATTGATTCATTACTCGATAGCTCTCAACATTCGGGCATTGTTGTTTATAATTGTTCCATAATGCCAAATGCAGAGATGGGAGAAGAAGGGTATCAAAAAAAGTTTGGTTTGGATATGGTTGAAATTCCAATATTTCAAGCACACTCCGATATTGAACAAGCCGATGAAGTTGTTGAAAGAGAAACAATTGTAGTCGGAACCAATACTATGTCCAGAAAAGATTTTAGAAAAGCGTTTAAGTATGCATGGATTGTTCAAAGTATGCATTTGTTAGGGCTTCTACAGGTAGTTTCCATTTCTCTTCGACATCATTTTGGAATAAAATATTCAGATTTTTATGAAGGCTTGATTAAATATGGAGAAACCAATTCACAAGGGATTATTGGAACAGAATTACAAAAAATTGATGATCTTCTTAATGGAGTTTTTCAGGGTGACGGGTTTGATCAGAGAGTATTAAATTTTGAAGATGTATCTTGGCCGCCTGAAGAAGCAACATTTTTAAGAATTTCAGAAAAATTAAATGATTTTTATTTAGAGATTAAAAATTATCTTTTTAGTAACTTTTCACAATTGAAAAACAATAAAGTGATAGATGATATTTTACAGTATCAGAAAGCAAGACTTGTAAGTTTTAACAATCAATCGATTAAGAATTTTACATTATCTCACAATATTCATGAATTTTTTGAAGAATCGCGATCAGGTATTGTTTCAGAATTAGAAGAGAAAGAAACAAAACTTAAAATAGTTCCTAATAAAACGTTTGAAGATAAAAAAAAGTTTTCGAGGGAAATTGTGTGGTATGGAAGAAAAGGGGGGAAGTTTTTTCACCCTATTGAGGAAACGGTTTAAGATATGAAAAAAAGAGCACTAATCACAGGTGTTACAGGGCAAGACGGTTCTTATCTGGTTGAATTCCTGTTGAAGAAGGGATATGAAGTTGTTGGAATAAAGAGAAGAACCTCTCTCATCTGTACAGATCGTGTTGATCATTTATTAAATAATCCTAATTTTAAAATAGTTTATGGTAGTTTGATCGATACAGGTTCTTTTTATAAGACTATATCCACTTTTAGACCTCATGAAATTTATAATCTTGCAGCTCAATCTCATGTAAGGGTTTCGTTCGACGTGCCAGAAGAAACGGTTGAAACGATAGCTATGGGAACTTTACGAATTTTAGAAGCAATTCGGTGTATTGACCCTACTATTAAATTTTATCAAGCCTCATCTTCCGAAATGTTTGGAGATAATCCTGAAGCTCCTCAAAACGAAGATACGCAATTTATGCCCGCTTCTCCATATGCGTGTGCTAAAGTGTTTGCTCATAATCTTGTTAGAAATTATAGAGAAAGCTACAAAATGCATTTATCTTCAGGCATTTTATTTAACCATGAATCTCCACGACGAGGGGAAACGTTTGTAACAAGAAAAATTACTTTGGCAGCAGCGAATATAAAGATGGGGCTGCAAGATAAATTGTATTTAGGAAATCTTGATGCAAAAAGAGATTGGGGATACGCAGGAGATTATGTTGAGGCCATGTGGCTTATGTTACAACAAGAAATACCAGATGATTATGTTATTTCTACAGGTCACACTCATACTGTACGAGAATTCTTAGAGTATGTTTTCCAGTATGCCGGGTTGGAGGTGGAAAAACATGTTAGAATAGACGAACGCTTATTTCGACCTTGTGAAGTTCCTTTATTGTTAGGGGATTCATCCAAAGCTAAAGAAAAGTTAGCTTGGGAACCTAAAGTAAAGTTTAATAAACTGGCTGAAATGATGTATGATATGGATTTAGAAATCGCAAAAAAAATAAGGAGAGTTTAAAATGAAATTATCAAATCAAGCAATTGGTGCAATTATGATGGCACTACAAAAAGGTATAATGGAACAAGTAGACATCACAGAAACACTTCAAGAGTTTGTTCTCGTTGATAGCAGTGAGGGGCTTATGGTTGAGAACCCACCAGTGGTAAATTTTGAAGAGCCAGTAGAACAAACACAAGAACAGTCATAATGCCGAAATATGTTTATTTCTGTAAAGAGTGCGAGGATGAATTTGAAGTCAGACATTTGTTGCGAGAATCTATTGAAATTTGTCAACTTTGTGACATGTCTGGGCAACTGATACGTCGGCCTTCGGCTATTTTTTTAAACAAAAAAATCAACAATTTATCAACAGAAAACAAACCGGGAAGCCTTGTTAAAGAGACAATAGAAGAAACCAAACAAGATCTTCAGGCCGAGCGCCAAAGATTATCAAAAAGAGAGTACAAAAATGAATGAATGGATATTAAGTGGAGTTATTTTATTGGGTATTTCAATTATCATTAATATTATTTTGATTTTATATATCCGACATTCAATTGTGAGAGTTTTTGTTATTTCAGAAACTGCATCTGAAATCTTCACTCAATTGGATGCTTTTAGAGAACATCTTAGTACAATGTATGAATTGCCGACTTATTATGGAGATGAAACTTTAAATAATCTTTTACAACATGTAAAATCACTAATAGATTATTTATCGCAATATGAAGGAATATATTCTTTTACGCAGCCTGATTTAATAGAACAATTAGAGGAAGCTACAAGAGAATTACAAGAGGAAAATGATCAAGAAACGCCGCAAGAAAAAGAGTAATAAATATTTTACTATAGTTCACGAAAATGCGATTCTTGAATATATTAATTCTGAGGATCAAAATTTTCGAAATGAAATTTATCGAGATGTTATTCAACCTGTTTTCAAAGAGATGATCAACAAGATCGTTTTTACTTATAAATTTACAAATCTTCCAAACGTTGATAGCCTTAAAGATGAGTGCGAAATGCATCTTGTTACAATTCTGAGCAATTTTGATTCCTCAAAAGGTTCAAAAGCTTTTTCTTATTTTAGTGTCATAACAAAAAATTGGTTTATTGCAAAAGTTAAAAAGAACGCCATACGTTTAAGACGTGAAGCTCATTATGATGAAATTTCAAAACGAGTTGAAATGGACCATCTTTCAATTTATAATCAATATGAACAAGATCGCGAGAAGAAAGAATTCATGGAGCATTTATGGAAAGAAATTGATAAATGGGAAAATCAAAATCTGAAAGAAAATGAGAGGAAAATTTTAGAAGCCATTAAGATTTTATTTACTGATGCTGATGCCATTGAAATTTTTAATAAAAAAGCTATTTACTTGTATATAAGAGAAATCACAAATTTAAACACAAAACAAGTTTTGAATAATTTGAATAAGTTTAGATTAGAATACGGTAGTTTTAAAAAGAAATGGAACAAATAAAAAAAGATTTTGAGACTTTAGCGGAAGAAGCGATAGACAACATTCGTTCGGATCGCAATCAGACCAAAGAACTACTTAAAGATTTAGTTAAATATCTTTCAAGTGATGAACACCGACATAAGGATGTTGGTTTAATCGCGGCAAAATATGTCGAAACACTTCAGAGATCAAACGAGCAACTTGTCAAAATTGCTACTCTACAAAAGAAAGACGAAGCAGCTAATAATGACTTATCTCAAGAAGAAAAAGATGAGATTTTTAGTCAATTAAATAAAGAGGTTTTAAATGGCTGATAAAGATAAAATGATTGTTGATGGGGATTATGAACTCTTTTCATCTACTACAGAACAAGCACCTACTGAATTTTTGGAAAATACAGATACTTTTGTTGAGCGGTGGGTAAGAGTTGTTCACACTAGCTATGAGTCTATGGGAATGAATATTAATGGGGCGGTGCCTGGTATAGTTCTTGCGGTTGAAAAAGGCGATAAAGTCACTCCTGATGGGGCTCGTGATAGAGCTAATATAATCTCTTCTACTCCAGTTGAAACTTGTTTAAAGTTATGGGTCCATACAAAATTTGATTCTGCTTTGGCCGTTCCGAAAAATTTTTTAAACCCTGGCGACCAAACGAGTCTTATTTATGAGCATTATGTTTTTGAGGCACAAAACGCAGAAATAGATAAAATTGTTCCCAAACCAGGAGATATTGTTAAAGTAATACATCCGTGGTCACAAGGATTTACGAACAAGGTGGGAACATATGTGGGAAAATTTGCACTTGGGATGGCCCCGACATTCGATAAGGCATCCAATAATTTTAAAAATGTAAATTCTAGGAAGAAAAGTGTTCCTAAATAATTTGGAGTAAGAATATGAGTAACGGTGGAGTTTTTAAAGAAGCATTTACGCTTAAAGGTAGTTGCAAGCGAGCTAAAAGGTCTTTTGAAAGGAAGACCAAAAAGGATACTAAATTTGCCAAAGGTATCAATGGAGATCCGCTATGGGAACCAGTTCCCGAATATATTCAAACTTCATCTGAAAAAGTTATAAAAAATGATAATAACGCTTGGATTGTTTTAGGGCGCGACCGATACCGCAGTCGAGGCACTGGATATGGCGGTCGAGGTGATACGCAAGCCGCATCAATCGATATTGTTGTTGGACGAATGGGAGCAAACGTTGTTTCATGCATTGACGATCAGAAAGTTTGGGTAGATCCAGATTTTACAAAAGATGCAGCGCGTATATATATCAGTCAAAAAACAGATGTAGATGCAAATTTTGGTCTAGTCCCAGGAATGATTGGGAGCACTCCCAGTCCAGATATGGGAATGTCCAAGAGAGTCGCCCCCGTCATGGAGGGTAAATTCGATTCTTTTGACCCTCTACCACGTTCAGCAATTGCTTTAAAGGCCGATGATATTCGTATAATTGCTCGGGAAGGGATTAAATTAGTTACTGGAACAGATGCAAAGAACTCGCAAGATGGAGATGTTGCAAGTGTTGTGGGAGTTGATTTAATTGCTGGTAACAATGATGAAAATATAGAAGCTATGGTAAAGGGAGGTCGATTAATAACTGCATTGGAGAGGATTGTTTTCCACTTGAATCAATGTTTTGGTGCTCTTGACACTTTCGTTCAGCATCAGACTGCATTTAATGAATCTATTACAAATCATCAACATCATTCGCCGTTCTGGGGGCAGCTTACTACAATTTCTCCACCAGTTGTATATCAAGGGGTCAAAACTGGAATCGATCTTTTAAGTCAAACAAAGCGTAGTATAGCTGGGAGTATGAGGAATTTGGGAAAATTCCAAGCAAATTATTTAGACTCTGGTGGTGATGGTTATATTAATAGTAAATGGAATCATGTAAATTAATATGGCAAATGATATTAAAAAGACTATCAATCCGTTGATCAAGATTGATTGGACTGAAGTTTCCGACTCTAAAGCTTTTTTTCAAAAAGCAGAAGGCGATTTACCAGACAGATATTCAATACCTGTTATTACCAATGCTACAACGACAGATGGGAGCGATACGGTTCTCCAGGGAATTATGGACTTGGCTGTCCATTGGGGTTTTGCTAATATTTTAAAATTTTATGAAAAACAAGACGAAGTTCCTTCAAAAGTTGACACGGCTTTTGCTGAAGATTGGTATTTATCCGAACGACCCCAATCAAAAATAAAGGTTTTGGTTTCTATCGATTCTTTGGTAGTTGATCAATTAGTAGATGAGCCTGAACCATTATTATTGCCTCAAGCTTGGTCTGAGATTTATTTTAATACTTCTGATTTTCAGGTAAAAGTAGAAGGTGTTACAGAACTTTTAAAAGACTATCAAGTTGATATTGAAAGATTCTATGGAAAAGTTCAAGGTCTTAGCCTTAAAAGAGAAATCAAAAAGTTTTCAAATTCAGTTACTGTAATTTCTAGTTTTGTTGAAGCTAATGATTTTTCTTATGATAGTAATCGATCTGATTTATTGATTTTTGGCATCGATTCAGATTATAAACTTTTATATGGCCAGATAAATACCGGAACCGGGTTTAAGAATTTATATAAACAATTTAAAAAACTTCAAAAAACTACTCTTGCTAAAAGTTCGAGAACCATTAATTTCTTGCTCAAACTTGATGAATTATATGAAATTTATATAAAACGTAAAAAACTGCCAATGCAGGAATTTTTTGATAAATATGTTTTAAATCCTCCTACATATAGTTTTTCTGAACTTCCAAGAAAAAGTGTGCCCGAAACTAAAAATGCCAAGCAAGCCGGAGCTGAAGAAAATTCGAGATCGGCAAAAACAGAAACAGAATTAAATGATTTCATAGCTTGGAGTGATACAGATGAACAACGTGAAGAAATGCAGAAAGTTCTTGATTCTTCAGCAGAATTTATCGGGGATAAGGTTGTTGGTAACTTACGAGGAATAACAGATTCAATCACCGCTGGGACAGATTTTTTAACAAAATCACCAGGTAAATATGTAGAAAATAAATTATGGGCGGAACTGTTAAACAAGATTCCATTGAAAAGTTTAATTGAAGGAGCATTAAAATGTTTAGGTTTCAAAGGCTTTGAATTTATTAATCTTGCAAGACAGTTTTTTAATCAAACGTCAGATATGTTTGAAAATGTAGCAGACTTATTAAATCAACAGATGCCAATTATGGAATGGCCCGATACCGAAGAAGTTGCCAACTACATGCTGGATCTGGGCAAACAGATATTAGACACAATTTTGATGACAGTTGCCACAATGTTGATAGAAACTATTGTTACAATTCTGCAACAATTATTAAATGCTTGTAACGAATGTGCAATGCAAAACGAAGCCGAAGGTCGTGGGCGATTTGATGGAATGAATTTCGGCGCTCTTGATGCGAGTACGATAGGAACTCAACTTATTAAAAATATGATTGTTGGGACTGTGGATACAGCAGTTACAACAACATATAATCAATCTGGGGCACGAGAAATGAGTGCAGAAGTTTTAGCAGAAACTGAACAATGGGCTAAAAATCCTTTACTCTTGATGAGTAAAGTAGACTCTGGTTTGGGAGAAACTTTAGGCCAAAATTTCACCGAAGAAGAATTGAAACAGAAAATGGAGGACTCTAAAACTGAGTTTAGTGATTATTTGCGAACTTCTTCCGCAGTTTTAACACCTGGTGAATTGGGCAATATGCTTTTGGGTTGTAATAGTGGCGACGAACCAGTAGAAGCTGTTCGCAATTTATTAGATAATTATCCAAACCTGAAAGAAGCCCTCGACGAAGACGGTAATGGTGAAGTATCGCTTGATGCAGTTCGTGATTTATTTGTTGATTTAGGAAAACTTATGGGTCCGGTTTCAATTTTACAAAAAGTTAAAGAAGTAACGGATGCTATACCAATATCAATGCAGTGTTTATGTGATGCCGATGATCTTGCACTCAGAAAAAAACTATTAGAAAATAAGGGTCTTTCACCTTCTCAAATTTCAGATCAAGTGGAGAAATCCGCCGATAGAAAAAATCAAAGAATGAGAGATTTGGGAGAAATGTTAACCAAAGGTAATATCTTAGATGGAGTTATACCACCCCTTTACTGTAAAATAGTTTATCGTGATACTGAAGGAGAAATTATTCCAAAAGAGAAGGTAATTCCGCATCCTACTGATCCAAAGTTGTTTCTTTCTAAAGAGAATGGTGAAGTTCTTACTAAAGGAATTCAAAAAGGTTTATTAGAAAAAGACCATCCTACATTACTTTTAATGATGGATAGTGTTCTTCGTACAATTTATACCAGCGTGAATATGGCTTTTAACCAAGATATAGATGCCTTTATTCCAACTTTAACAAAGGATAGTTTCGATAACGTAGAGGTTAAAAGAGTAATAGGGGTTACAAAACCAAATGGTAGAACCGAACTTATTCTTAATCCTGAATGGGTAAAATTAGTAAAAGATCCTGATTTAAACTATCAATTTGGCGCTTTACCATCGGAGGCAGTCAAGCCAGGTGGAAGATATAGACAGCGAGGAGATGATGAAGGATTTTTCGGCATTACTGGTTACGAGGATGGAGACTTGCTTGCAGTTGATGATAAATCATTTGTTTATCTCGATGAAGATTTAACTGAAGAACTCAGGCGTGTAATGTCAGCTGGACAAATGGAGATGGGCCAAGTACAGCCCACACCCGAACAAGAAGAGGTTTGGGAAGCGGCTCACAAGATTGGCCCCAGTGCTTTAAAGAAAGGTCGTCGGCGGGTTACTGAATATGATGGTGTAACTGGGCGTGCGCCCAATTCTAGTATAGATCTTAAAGATCATTTAATAGCATATACTAAAAAGTTTGGTTATTCTCCTATTCCGATTATGAAGAACCAAAAAGGTCAACCTTCATTTGCGCCTGGTCTTAAAAAGTCGTTTGAAACAATGTGTACGAATGAAAGGCTTTTTGGAGTATCTGATCAAAAAGTACCAGTCACAAAGAAACATCCAAACCCTGCAAGTCCACCCATAATACAAGGATGGAATGGATACCATATTTACTCGTTTTTAGTTGATAATAATATTTTTGAAGCAGCAGGAATAAATTATGCAGATGTCGAAGCCGCCTTGGGCCAAGCCCAAAATCCGACGATACCAGGTCCGTCAAATTATCTGGAGGCTAATCCGGCTTCTACAGCGCCATCGATTTCTGATAATGATTTTGCAAGCGGCATGAATGTAATTGCGGAAGCTTTTAAAAATTTAAATGGCTCAACTTATGATATAAAATATGTAGTTCCTTATGAACCAGAGCGAATTGATGGCATTGTAACTGATTCTTACGGTGTTGCAATATTGATAACACCAGAAGCCCCGTCAGCGGGGTCAGTTGGGAAACCTCCGTGGGAAATTTATAGAGATACCGCAACATATAAATTGGATCCAGCAATTATTAATGTAATAACACGAAGGGGGTTGGTATCCCCTCCGCTTGGGATTGATGAGGATAAAATTCCACAAGAAAAACTTTTTGCTTCTTTTAATCAAGAAATCTGGGATAATGGCACGACGGTTTATCGCAGCGGCAGAATATTAACACCAGATGCATATACTCGTGGGCTGGGTATTCGTGGTTTTACAAATGGAAATCAGCTTCTTGATCAATTGAAACTTTTTTATTATGATAAGCGATATGGTCCAACTGCGGCCAAATATAGCACTTATGATGGTCTTTGGAGAGATTTTTATTGTAGTCTTACAAAACAGATTAGTGAATCTCCATATATGGATTTAAGGGCACTTACTACTCTTGATTTGCTCCCAATGAACAAAATGGGTCAAGATCCTAATTGTGATCCTAGTCCAAGTTTATTAGACATTGAGACAATTAAACAAAGAGTTAAGGACGAATATGGTTTAATTGAATGTATTGAGACTTCTACCCCAAATTTAGATGGTTTGGGTACAAATAAAGATAAACCATTTGAAAAGGCTAATTTGGGTGGTGCAGTATTATTAACTGTAAGAACTTATGTTTTAGAAGTGATGTTGCGTTCAATTTTCTCTTTTTATTATTATCGTTTTAAAGATGCTTCGGCCATCGATTCATTATTGATCTCTTATATTGCTGGTCTTATAAAGCAAGATGTTACAAGAAAAGAATTCATGGGTGAGTTTAAAGCGGAGACTTTAGATCTTTATAATAGAAATGTTGAACATATGAATCCTCCTTTACCAGAAACTCAAGATTTTGATGTTGCTTTAGAATATTTTGTGCGATGGCAAATATATGGTGTTTCTAATCGACTTTCAAAAACGGTTGGAGCTATTGGAGACATTTCTCTTGATGCAAGATTATTATTAGATAACCCGCCTGCTGATTTGTCGTGGATTCCCCCCTATAATGTTCCTGGTGGTGTTAAAGTTGGGGGCCATTCACTGGGTATGTACACGGCTGGCACATTCCAGGGACCAGTCGGCCCTGTCCAGTACCACCCCTCTTTCGAGGCAAGAATAGGAAACGATGCAGCAATTGCAGATATTCCAGGTTGGTCGGTTCCTATTGATTGGGCTCGGCAATTACTTGGTAGGGGCGCTCTTTCAAATACTGGAATGTCGCTTTATGATTGGGACGGCAATGACTGTGCTTTGACAAAAGTTCTTCCGCTTGGTTTTTTGTTTAGAGAATATTTTGGAAAACATAGACAGGGGGATGTTGCAGCATCAACAACAACACTTAGAAAAGCGCGAATTTGGTCCAGAGAAGCCCCTTTTTCCGATCCTACTAATATACAGAATCCAGTTGGCGAAAGTTGGCCGGTAATAACTGCCGGTGAAACCGTTTCGGAGTGCAAATTCTCGCTGCCAAAACCCCCACTCTATCCAGGCTTGCAGGGGTTAAGAGAGATCCGAATGTTAGAGTTGTGTGGCTTCATCGATTCCAATTGGACCGTTGTGACCACGCAAAGTTTCATCGAAGGTAGTCAGCTTCTTGCCCAACCAGACCATAGAGATGTTGTATCTGTAATGAATCCGCAACCTGTATTAGATTCTGTAACCGGCCAACCGACTGGCGAGCCCTTGAATACTTTGCCAGTCACAGGTCAAGCGACAGGCCCTTCCACTCTAACTTCTTTTTATGATTATGGTGTTTCTTTCTGGGAGCAACGCGCTATGTCAACTCTTTTCCAAATGATATGCGCGGCTATTCCGGATTGGCAAGCCACTGGGATAGCAGCCAACTCGGGCATCGTAAATACCTTCCAGATGCATCTTATCCCAACGGGCCAATCTGCCCTTGTCCTCTATCCTGGGTTTCTTTTCTTCGATAAAACAGTATCGGGGGGCGGAATTGGCGGCGGCACCGGCAGTCCTTTTGCGTTCGGCTATAATTTCGTATGGGACAACACTCCTTGGAACGGCTCCGGTACAGAACCACCTGTTTGGATTCGCGAGGGTTACGGCGAGAGTTACGGCAGCGCGGGCTGGTATCGTCCACCGATCACGGTCGATGCGGCAAATAAACGAATCAACAACGGAGCACTTTATTCCGCTGACCCTCCTTACAGGGATGTGATGCACACTTGGAACGGCAACCACGGCACCCGTATTTCAGCGAATGATGCAGACGCTCATTGGAATGATGCAAGAAGTCCCCAG
>Ga0209756_1004301_pt1 | contig 11135 bp, 10 predicted proteins | sample ETNvirenome_6_85_FD_184071 | JGI IMG/M metagenome (GOLD analysis project Ga0209756, IMG submission 184071) | Marine viral communities from the Pacific Ocean - ETNP_6_85 (SPAdes) (version 3) | ecosystem: Environmental > Aquatic > Marine > Oceanic | place: Pacific Ocean | collected 2013-06-19
ATATCAATTACTGCTAAAGAATCAGCACGTCGTTGGCAAACATCCATAAGATGGTTTGTTAATCCCTCCGTCGTTACACCAGGTACGGTCATCATATTACACTCTACAACTTCTGCATCGGCACACGCATCAATCGCTAACTTAATAGAATTATAAGCATAGCTTGTAAATTCTGTTTTTCCGCCAGTTCCAAACGTACTATTGTTGAATGGATTTCTTTCTAAGATATTTACGCCATCAAACCCACCAAATAGTGGGAGTGTAAACTGATCAAAACCCGCATCTAAAGTATCTTTATACGTGTTAGAACCAGTAGAACTAAGCGAGGCTCCAATTTTACGTGACCCAGATAAATAGTAAGCTTGAGTGCTCGAAAATGATGCGCCTACAGCAACCGTCGTTGTCTTTGGAAGGGTCGTAGATATACTTCCTGTATATCTCGAAACATTATCCATAGTAAAAATATATGAATATTCGGTACTATCGTCAACACCAATGGCCGGTCCTGTAGAATCATTACGATAATCATCGGGCAAGCCCAACACATAGTCCATATAAGATTCATCGAAAACTGTGGAACTGCCTGAAAGACTAGTATCTAGGCCGAAATATGCTTCTTTAGGACTAGCTAAATTTCCTTGTTCGGTGCTCTCGCGCAAAGATGTTTTAGGGAATTCAAAAGATGCCGATGTTAAATAATCGTTCATGTACATTAAACTGTAATCAAAGATACCTCGTCGAACAAGTAAATCAGTATCTGTCACAGTTGAGCCACCATCAGTCGCTGGTAGATTACAAGGATTTACATTTCCACTACACGCCATAAAGCCCTTAAATCGTGGAGGTCCACGATAACCAAACGGAATTAATTGATGAAAAGATTCCCACGGTTCGTCGGGATTCATTTGTACATAAACATATTTTGAACGATTTGGGTAATCTCCGTAATCTCTATAACGTCGATCAACATCGCTCCAATCAGCGTAACTATCGCCAATTTTAGTAGCGATAAAATTAGTATCCTCTTTGTTGAGAGTACAATTAGAAAATGTTTCTACTAATACTGGATCTTCATCACTATCTTCTGATTTTCGAATTTCTACTGTAAATGAACCATATTTTTCAAATTCATTTGCAGGTGCTCTAATATCAGTAATAGATATTTTAAGATTTTTTTGTTCCCATGCTCCACCTTCTAATGTTCTAAAGCGAAACAGAGTGTGAGCATTAAGAGGTTCAAAGCCAGCGGCAGCATCCAGATCCTGTCCAATAATCCAGCCCGTCGAGCCTCTTTGAACTGATGATTGATTAATATTCCAATCGGTGTCGGCGTTAAGTAACGGCAAACACACACCATAAACACGCGAATCAGTGTCACCAGTATTTTTAATAAGTTCAGCCACAGAACGATCAAAAGTTTCGCCCAAAAAGTAGGTCTTTTGAGCTGAAGAAGCATATTGCCTTTCATTAGGATCTACAAGAGTGGGGTTAGTGTTGAATACTTTACGAATGTATCGTTTAGAGTCCTTATTGAAGTCAAAAGTAATTTTCGATGCAATACCTTCGGAAGAACCTGAGAAAACTTGAGCTGTAAATTGTTTATTTGTTCCATTACTGAGAACAGTCATACCAAGCCCACCGGAAACTGTTGTGCTTGAAATAGAAGCTATCGTTCCAGTCAAAGAAACTGCCCCTTGGTCAGCATAAAAGACTGCTGCCAAAGTTCCGGTAGTGTAAGAATTTAAAATACCACTAACGGTCCCCGAATCAATTAAAAATAATCCAAATGCGCCACCAGAATCATAGCCAGTATAAGTGGAACCCACTTTCCAGCCTGCAACACCCGCTGCGGTTGCTTCGGTGTGTTTTTTGCCCAAAAGCCTTACAAATGTAACAGGGCTACTATTTTTAAACCAAGCTTTTGTGGCATAAACTCCATAAGTAGGAGCAAGACCTTCACCACCATCTCGCCAAATATCTGTGCCCATCCCGCCAGGGGATGCATTTCCAAAAATTTCTACAAATTCAGAATAAGAACTTAATTTGACAGGACGTAATCCTGGTCCTCTCATCGCTCGACCAATAATAACTGGCCCAACTGGTTCCGCCTCTTTTGGAATTTGTGAGTTGTCAATCTCTGCAACTTGTATCCCAGGTGATACAAATCTAAATTTACTGACGCCGGTTTTAGCCATTGATGAAGTTCTCCTTGCCTAGTATAATAATACTTAAATTCTCTAATAAATAGTAGCTTCTAGATCAAAAAGACAAACGAAACATTATGAGCGATACTTTCCGTTAATCCATGGAGGAACATCACCAAAAATAACACGTTCTCTAGGAATTTTTACTTCAACTGCATTTTCGCGCACCACAATATTTGGCTGTTCTTGATTTTTAGTTGCTCCCACGAGATATCCTAAAACCCTTAATCCAATTGTAGTTTCATATACCCGCGCTTCTTCACCCATATCAGCGACGTTTGTCGTTGTAGAAAAATCTGAATCCATAAAAGCCTCATAACGATGTCCTGCGTGACCAACAAGAACATCATAGTTAATTCCACCAGCAGATGTAACAAATGGTTGAACAATTTCGTTTATTTGCTGTTGAAATTCTGTTTTAATTTTAATAGAATATTTGGCCTCCACATATACAGGCATCGGTATAGTAACTGTTTCATAAACAATTTTCTTTTTCTTTTTGTTGCTTGGAAAGTTAATTTGTTGTCCACCTACGGCACCTGCATTACCGGCAATACCGCTACGTCTTCGATAAGAATCGGCATTAAGAAAGTTTGCGGTCTTATCTTCTTTAACTCGTCGAGCGATAGTTATAGAACCTCCTTTCTCATCGGGGAAGGGGTCTATATTGCCAAAGAACATCCCTTTTTTAGTTAAATCTTTAACAAAATTATCCCTTTGAATAGTAATAATAGGAAAGATAAGGGAGCCCTCATCATCTCTTAAATTTTTATTATTTTTGACCTGTCTGGAACGCTCTGCGGCCACCCAAACAATTGGAACTTTTTTAAAACCTTTGTTGGTAGTACAAAAAATATTCATCTTCTTATCAGCCCAATCATAAACTGAATAATCTATGGTTTCCAACGTCGAGGGCTCAAAAGGCACCGTTTGTTTTATAGTTCCGCTTACATTACTTCTATCACGCATTTTTATTCACCATCAAAAAGGTCTTGACGAGCTTTAACACATTTGGCTGAGATTTCCATTTTGTGCATTGTCTGTCCAAATAATTCTTTTGGCTGACTTAAGGTAGTTATCTCATAATAATTATTTCCATAAACCACAAAATCACCCACTCTAACATATAGGTTTTGATCTTCTGTTAATCTTCTTTTGTGAAAATGAACAGTTATTGTTGTTATATGATCTACTCCATAGGGTGTAGAAGTAGTACCAGGATCAACCCATTCCACTAAAGCATAAACTCTAACGGGTGGTAAAAAACTTTTATTAATAGCCTCGCCATACAAGGGATGGAAGTTGGTGTGAACATTGCTAATGGGATAATATAAAACTGTTTGACCAATTACTCGCTCAATTAATTCATCATTAACCTGCTTAACCAAATCTCTTTCTTTTTTATTAAAAAAAAGAGGGGGTGGTGGGGCTGCTGGTCTATTCCATTTATTATCTACCACTTGCTGTTACCCTATATAAACTCCCATTGGAATGTGAACTTTAAGACGATTAGCGTCTTCTGTTAATTTGGCATCACTATCAACCATCGCAGAATAAGTTAGAGTGTCTAAGAGTTCTTTCAACTCTGTTTTCAAAGCAGTTTGTTCTTCTTTTGCTTGAGCTGACAAATCGCTCGCATTTAAGGTCACAGACTCACCAGGAATAGGAATAGAACCAAATTTCCCTCTTATTTGAGATAACATTTCTTTAGCTATCGCAAGAGCATATTTTCTAATCCATTGTTTCCCCATACTATTAATGTTATCATAAGGAATGTTGGCAAAAGGAATAGTGTTATAATTATTTACACCATCAATACCTTCTTTTCGTGTTTCATCCTCTGTCCAAGCATCTTGAGGAATCGTAAATTCAAACCACATTTTATTTGCTAAACTACTTCCCACATCGGCTGGTGGAGGATAAATTCTAATCCTATTATCTCTTATTTCGTAGGCATAATGAGAAGCACGAGTATATAAATTTGTCTCAAAAGCCATCGCTTGAGACTTGTTCTGCCATGCTGGAACAAGTTCAAAAGTAGACTCATCTGAATATTGGCCATATGTATATAAATTCCCTACAACATTTAATCCACCATAATAGCCATAAAATCTCCACATCGTAGAAGGTGAACGATAATAAACTCGATGAATATCAATTCTTTTATTATTAACGCTTCCGGTGAAATCATTTCCAAACCCTGATGCTCCATCAGTGGAGGCATTTTGCACAATTGCTTGTAAATCATAATCTTGAACTTTGTCTGTAAGGTCAAATGATGCGGAATAAACTCTTACATCTCCTTCAGCTGCTGCATTTCCTACTCCCTCGGAAACTCGTTTAGTATATTCAAATTTAAATTTAGGAAATTTTAATGCTAAGTGTGAACCACTTAAACTTGATGATAGTGGACCAGATTGTAAATTCCCTTCATGGTCAAAAGTACCAGTTGTGTTTCCAAGTAAACTAGAAAGAACATTTTTAGCTTGATGATTATTAACAATATAAGAATATTCTAAAGTTGCCATTTCATAAGAAGTATAAACATTATCTTCAGTTAATTCAATGTCTAATACATCCCCTCCCAGCATTTTATATGTAAATGCAACTTGTGCTACAGCACCAGAGATCCACTGGCTTGAAGAAAGGGGGCCAGTTAGGTATGCTCCATAAGGAACACTTGTGAGCGTTACAAGGTCATAAGATCCCGTAGATTTTAAAACATAAGGACTTGTTTGCTGAATGGGTGATAAAACGGGGGGTGCGGTTGCCATTATTCTTCTCCTATTAATTAAATAGTTTAAGAGTGCTTTAAACGAAAAAGAAAAGCCCCGCCTCTCAAAAGAAAGACGGGGCCATTCTAGTTTTTTTAATTAATTAGAAATTAACCAAGTAAGTCTTGCACGATGACAAGACCATACATATCAGGTCGAACCATCTTCTTACCATATCGCGTCATGACGCCCTTACGAGGCACGAAGCTGTTTGGATCGAAAATAGTCGGCGTGACTTGCAGTGGAACATATGGAGCATATACATAGCCGCTTTCTAGGAAGCTATTACCCTTACGTCCTACCAGAAGTACAGACCGTGGGAAATACGGATCAACGTACACGTCCCACTTCTTACTAATCGCGCCAACTTTAACAGCACCAGCGGTGCCCCTATTTTCGTCAGCAGTTGTATCTGCTCGGAATCCACTCGTAAATTCCATGATGTTAGCTACTTCAGGTCCGCAGACGATAAAGTTAGCCCCACCACGCAATGTTTTGCGATGAATCTGCGCTGAAACGTCATTAACAGTTTCAAGCAAAGTTTCATACCATTCAGATACCGTACCAGTAAAATCTGGGTAAAGCGTATTATTAACCGACAATCCGGTCTGCTTATCCACAAATTTGCCTGCCTTACGTGACCAGTAAAAAGTATCAGCAGTTGCACCATTAATCAAATCCGCAAGGATTTCTTGATCAATTTCAAGCGCAATTTGCTCAGAAAGAATACCCGTCAACTCAACCTCGGCATCCAAATTATGGTATGCGTTAATATCTTGCTGAAGTTCAGGTGTCCAAACTGCCTTGAGCTTTTTAGTCATCGCAGTAATTGATACGCTGTCAACCTTAATATCAATTTCTGGAATGGCTGTATTATTCTCAAGACCCCAAGCCGTTGTACCAACAACAGCTCCAAGTGCATCTACACCAGCTGTACTAGTGGTAAGATTATCTTTCGCCACCCACGAATAGGTTGTAGAACCTGTTAGTGGGTTCTCACTCTCCGTACCGTAAGAATAACCATCTAAATGCACACCACAAAGAAGCAACGTATCAGGATCAGAACTTCGTGTTAAGAATTGTGTCAAACGTCTAGCTTGCACGGGTGCGCCTTGAGGCCAACCTGCACCGGCTGTGAAAGTACCTTGACCATCTGATCCAGATGCCACAAGCGCAATAAGATTATCCCGATCAAACGGGAAATCCGCTCCTGCGCCTGTTTCAAGATCACCAGTAATGCTCAGAGTTGCAAAATATAAGAAAGTTGTCCCAGAAACAAAATCTGGATCGTAACGAGCCAATTTGTCAATCTCTGCAAGTCCAGCACCAAATGTGCCAGAAGTGTAAGCCGTGGCAGTCACCGCCACACTACCTGTTGGTGAAGCATAGCCATTATTTAGATTATAAAAGCTTGTCTCGGCGTTCGAAGGCGGAAATGTATGTCCGTCGCTAAATGTACCGCGAGAACTACCAGATTGTCCAATATTAACACCACCAGTAATTTGCATACCGACTTTATCACTACCATATATTGATAGGTTGGCATAATTGCCAAGCCGTGTGTCGTTAAATGTAAAGTCTAGAAAGAAAATAAGACCAGACGGCAAGCTCATAGGCTGAACCGAGACTAGCTCATTTGCAATTAGACCACCAAAGACGCGACGAACGATAGGAAATGCAACCGCTGCAAAGCCTTCGACATCGCCTCCCGCCATCGTCGATGCTTCACGAAGCAACTCTTTGGCTTGATTTTCGAGGAGAGCTGCCATACCACTACGGCCATGATCAGACTCAATTCCCTCTAGAAGACCAGTCTTTTCCCATTTGTTGAGAAGAGCTTGACCTTCTTTTTGGACATCACGTTTAATGATGCCCTCAGTTAGTTTTTCAATAATACTCATTGTATTTTCTCCTTAAATAATTCCCGCAAGTTTCTTCATTCGCTCAGTAGCGGAATTAGAAACTTGCGATTCTTTTTTGTTTGATTTTAGAACAAGCCGGTTATTCTTACTCACAGCTTCACTTAAGTTTCGGGGAGAAGAATCTCTCTTAGACGAAAGTGAATCTTGTAAAGTTTCATAAATAACTTTAGCTTCTTCAGTTGATTTCGCGTGTGAAACCGCTTCGACAAGTTTTTCTTTTTGTCGCTCATTCAAGGAGTCGGATTCCAAAATACGATTTTGGTATACCAATTTTGCATTGGCAGTATTCAATTCAGTCAGCTTATTGCTGACTTGATAGGCAATACTCTTAAGCTCTTTATGCTCTTTTACAAGTCTATTCTTATGAGACTTGAGAGATTTTACTTGCTCTTCTAATTCTACGATTTTTTTAAGAGCCTTATTAAACTCTTTTGTTTCTTCTTTGCGCTCGGTGGCTTCATCAGCTGAAGCTGCAACTTCTACGCCATAAATTTGTTCGGGTTGAGTAGGATGAGTTGTTCCCATCATTCCACGAGGCACATTTTGCATGTCTACTTTTAAAAGTTCTTCAATGGTGTCTTTTAATGTATCGTCATCTAACTCAATTTCTTCTTCTTCAAAAACGCGACCCTTTTCATAAGCTACCTTTGGCAATCCTTTGCGTTTACCTTTCTTGTTTTTTACATCTTTATCAAACTGTCCTTTAGACGGTCCATCAGGCTCATCGGTTTCTAAAAGTGCTTTAAGGTCGCTTTGTGATGTTTCATAAATAAGTTGATCTTGGGAAGTATTTTTTAAAGCTTCTTTAAGTGCATCTAAATCTAGCTCAATTTCTTCATTGTCTTCTCCAAATTTAGTATCATCCAACGCTCTTAATGGAATATTATCAGCAATGGTACTAGTTGGTGCTGCCGGGGCTCCTGCGGCCATTGGATCTGCTGCCATCGGATCTGCCATTGGGTCAGCCATAGGATCTGCCATTGGGTCAGCCATCGGATCTGCCATTGGATCTGCCATTGGATCTGCCATGGGGTCAGCTGCCATAGGATCTGCCGCCATCGGATCCATCGCCATTGGATCTTCTTGTTCCAATAGAGTATCCACAGCCTCTTTGATTTCGCCTGCATATTTGTCCAAAACTTCTTGTTCTGCGTTCTTAATTGCAGCCTCTTTCAGTGCTTGGGCGTCGATGACAGCTTGTTCTAACATTGATGATGACATTTAAATCTCCTAAATACTATTTGTCTCAAATAAATAGTCAGTAACTTTAGTAAAATACTAAATTTGTGACATCTCAGCCAACACCAGCAGAACCTGACCAATTATTGTTAATCGCAGTAGGGGAAATATTGGTTAATCCTGCAACAAGATCAAACGTGATGCCCCCTGCCGCAACTTTGTAATAAATCTTGCTCACCTTTAAATATAACATACTTGGGTCGGTATCACTCATAGAAGTTGAAGCATTGAGCACAAAATAATTATTTGTGTCAAATCCGTTCTCGGAGAAAGCAATCATGGGTCCGTCTGAGGAATATAGGGTACGCATATTTCTAATATGAATCCAGTTAGTTACTGTTGGGAATTCAATAACTCTGACTGTAGCAGACGCTAAAAGACCGCCTTTGAAAAATGGTTTACTTGAAACTTGATAAGCGCCCACATTACCTAATGCGGGAGGACCAGGATTATATATGGGCATTATCCCACGCCCTCGGAACCTGACCAATTGGTGGGAATAGTATCAGTAGGAATGCTAGTTAATCCTGCTATCACATCCACATGGGTTGAAGAACCCGTTAAGTAGATTTTTGTTAATTTCATTTCCATCCGGGGGGTTCTTGATTGGCGGCTATAACCGGTTGAATAATCATCATGCATTCTAAAATAATTACCATTAGCGAATCCTGTTGGTGACGCAGCTATTTTAATCTGTTCGTTGGAAGGCGGATCAGTGTCGAGATTTCTGATAATGATCCATCGAGTTACAGAAGGGAAACTAATTTCTAAAGGGGCAGTAGCAGAACCTACAGTCACGTTAATTGCGCCTGAGACAAAAGGTTTTCCTGAAACTTGATACGATCCCACATTCCCTAATCCAGCGGGACCTCGATTATAAAGCGGCATTATCCAACACCAGCAGAACCTGACCAATTTCCGTTCAGTTCGATAGTGCTTATGCTGGTCAAACCGGCGATAACATCACAGCTTGTACACGCTCCAGTGAGATATAGTTCTGTACATTTTAACTCCAGCCGCGCTGTCATAGTATTTGTATAATCATTTTTATCTTGGACTACTGTAAAATAATTGTTAGTATTAAACCCGTTTGCGGAGAAAGCTACTTTTACATCCTCATCAATATCGTGATTCGTAAGCACAATCCATCTTGTAACTGACGGAAATTCGATTTTAAGCGGCCCAAGCGCCGTTGCAGCGTCAACATCGATTGCGCCTGACACAAATGGTTTTCCTGAAACTTGATAAGAACCAACAGATCCTAAGCCTGCTGTATAGTTATGTGCCATAATTTATAATCCTCTCTTTCTATAATTAGTTTCTAATTATCTCTTTCCTGTTTTTCTTTTTTCTTAAGTTTTTCAATTAATGCTAGTTTACGAAAATGCTTTTCTCTCCTAAGTTCAGAAGGTTTTTTATAATATTGCCTCTCATGATATTCGTCTAAAATTTTTTCTTTTTTAGATTTACGAATAAATCTTTTAATAAGATTCTCTGAAGATTCATTTTTTCGTAATTTGACTTGCATTTTATTTTAATTGTTCCCACGAACCACCAGCAACTTTCATGATTCCACTAATATCCACACCAGGATCGCTAGGGTCCATATCTCTTAGTGCGCCTTGTTTAGCGCCTTGTTTTCCACCACCAGAACGCATTGGGGTTGTTCCTTCAAAAATTCCTTTTAATCCAGCAGAATTTTGAAGACTTCTTTTGGTTTCTTCAAGGGATTTCCGAGCTTCCAAAACGGCTTCACTTGGTTGATTTGATTTAATAACCTTTTTTTCCACAATTGGTTGTCTTGTGGTTCCTTGAAGACCCTGCATAACTTCCGAAATAATACCCGAAAGAGTGCCATCTTCAAAGATAACTTCTTTAATGCACTCTTTAATAAGAGGCTTTAGAATATCTTTTAATTCGTTTTTTTTCATTACGGTCGTCTTGGGAAACCCATTGCATCTCCTACATTTCTAAGAACCGGCACAAGATCACCAATGTTTAAGTCTGCTTGGACACCATCGATTTTAACAGTAGGATCTGAAAGCATTGTCATAGCCCACCGATGATGACCGTCTAAAATATGGCCATCTTTTGAAATAATTGCACCCAAAGGACCACCTGGCTTCATTCCAGATGCCATCACCAATGCTTTTCCAAGCCAAATTTGACTTTGTGAAGGAAAAAGTTGGGAAGCAGGGATGCTGGCCGGGGCAACTTTAACTGCGTCGTTATCTTCGAGGCCACTACTATCTTTTGTTCCTTTGTTCAAAAAACGCTGTGCGCCTGCGCCTGATTGTGGGCCTTTCCAATTTGGAAACTCTTTAGGATCAATTTCAGTGGGAGACATATCTGAAGCTTTTTCGTTTACTTGTGATAATGCTCCTTTTTTAGTTAATTTAGCTTTATATTTTTTGAGTTTATCTGGTTCCATTCCGGACATACTTTCATAATCGTCATCTTGGCCATACCCTTCCTCACCAAATTTAGCAGCTTCTTCTTCTCCTTTCGCAGCCATCTCGCCTCCCTTAGCATAAGGAGGGCGGACATCAATACGACCTTTGTTTAAAAGTTTTGCAGCGATTTTTAATGCGCCCTTTTCAGGGGGAATGACTGGCATATCACCACGAATGGGAGCACCGGAAGGGGGTGTATATTTTTGCAAATCTTGAACCCTTCCCCATATAACATCAATTCCTTTTTCAAGATCACCATCACCTAAACGTGCTACAAAAGACTGAACCTTTTCAGGATTATAGAATTTTGCACCTGCGCCATCTTTTAAATGAGTTCCTGCTTTTACCATATCTGATATGGTATCTCGACCTTTTACGTCCCAAAGATTAATATCGCCTTCATTAATAATATTTTTGCGCCATTCAGCAAGAAGACCATATTCATTTAAAAATGATGCTAATTTATTAACCTTATTTTCGTTTAAGCGTTTTACTTTGATGCTCTTTGTTTTTTTAGGTTTTTTATTAAAATACCTTCTAAAG
>Ga0209756_1004303_pt1 | contig 11134 bp, 5 predicted proteins | sample ETNvirenome_6_85_FD_184071 | JGI IMG/M metagenome (GOLD analysis project Ga0209756, IMG submission 184071) | Marine viral communities from the Pacific Ocean - ETNP_6_85 (SPAdes) (version 3) | ecosystem: Environmental > Aquatic > Marine > Oceanic | place: Pacific Ocean | collected 2013-06-19
GTCCAGGTTAAGATGTTCAGCGAAATGCGCTCCGATATAATGAGCGGCATCAAGTTTGATTTCATCTTTAATCTCATCGAAATCAATGGTTTTCAGGAACTTAGTTGCCCAATTCATCTGTAGTTGTTGTCCCGTTACCGCTACCCCATATATTATGTAGCAACTGTTCCTTTATGGGTGCGGGTTCATTTATGGTACTCAGAAGTACTGTTGATAATCGGCGTAACACCGTTTCGGATCGCGTGTTCTGTCCCATGATAGTTTCAAGCTGCTTTTCAATGAACGCTACCCGTTCTGAAGTATCGGACGGTGGTTCATTGCGTTTGATATGGATCATGTACGCTATCAGTGCCAGTATGGTTAAGCTTAGGCCCAGGTTAAGTGTTAGCAGTATGTATAAGGTCATTAGTTTGTAGGTCCTGTATATGATGGAAGCCCTTTTGTAGCGTCTATTGTTTTTTTCAAACTTTCTCGTGCCTCTTTAGTGATAACGCTTTCTCCTTGTTCATATTGGCCACCCGGTGTTGCATCACCAGCAATTTGCAGTGCGCGTTGTCCTGGTCGTACACTGAGTGTTTTTTTATACGTATCAATAATTCCCATATAATCAAGGAAGTTTTTTGCTACTTTTCTCCTGATACCAGCTTTTCTAAGTCGTTTCCCCGCGAATTCAGGAGTTGTTGTGATCAACCCGAACAAGTAAGCGTCAGGTGAATCAGCAATACGTGCGGCAGCAATACCCGGAGTCCCAGATCCCATTTCTGAATATGTCCAAGCAGCAAGTTCTCCTTCAAGGTCAACGCCGGTTCTTTCTCTAAAGGACTTTGCCAGTTTATCCCTAAAAGGAGTGTTTTCATTTAATATTTTGAAGTGATTATCCCAAGCCGCTTCAAGTTCATCATCATACCAGAACTCTAAAGGTCTATCAGGATCGATTTTGAACATTCGGTCAAGGTTTTCAAGGTATTTGTGCATAACAGCCCAAGGTTTTTTTAATTCCGCTATATAGCTAGGGGCTTTGGTACCAGGACGGATTTTATGATGTTCCTCCACAATTTTTCGGTCTATTATTTCGCCTATTCCTTTGTAAAGATCGTTATATACCTTTAACACCGGTTTGTATCTGTTATCTTTTATACTAAGCCCGTTGGGGAAAAGCATGTCACCGTAACTCATCCTAAGATGTGAACGTAAATCATCTAAGTCTTTAAAGGTGTATATAGGGTTGCCAGCATTATCAACATCACCATCACGTATTTTTTTTAGTTTTAGTTGTTGGACTTCATCAAGGACAGCTTCTGTTGTTTTTTTAATGTCGTCAGTATGGCTTCGGACTGTTGAGTCAAAAGTGTCAGCATTATAATTTTTTATCGTATGTTGCTGTTGTCCAGGTTCCACAGTTTCAAAAGGTTCCCATATCTGAGAACCTTGTGTAGGTTGTTCTTCAATTTGAAACCCGTTTTTTTCCGCAATTGTATCTGCCAAATTTTCTATTCTTTGAAAGGAATCCTCAAAATTTTTGTATGTTCCCGATTCATTTCTAATCAACGGCCCTATTTTCTCGTTTATCATACGATTATAATCTTGTTTCATTTGCGAGGACAGGTCTGCCGCTGCATCATAATAAACATGTAGCATGGCAAATGGGTCCGAGGTTTGGCCTTTCATAATCTTTTCCATGTCCCAAGTGTAGTCAAAGAGCATTCTCTTCGCTCCTACATAAGGTGTACGGCTAACGTTTGCTAGTATATTAGCGTATTTCCGGCCCATGATATCCAAAGCTTCTTTTCCAGCTAAAAAAGGTGCTTGACCAGGGTCAAGGTATCGTAGTTTTCCCTCACGTAGACTTCCCATACCTTCAAGCGCACGGTTTCCCCATTGACTTTTTTTGAATCCAGGTATTCGTTTCAATACTTTTGCTAAAGCTACTGGTACTCCCAAACTGCCTAATGCTGTGGACATGACGTCAGCAAAGAGTGCGCCTGGATCATCCCTTACAGCTAATTTAAGTTGTTCACGACCATATTGAGTTCCAATTTTGTACCTCGATAAATACTTGCCGATATCCGCTAGTATAGGATACTCATTTTGCAGGTCTTGAGGTGTAGCATCTTGTGGGAATCCTACCTGATTGATATGTGCCAGTTCTTCGGCAATGGCTGCAAAACCGCTTATTGCTGGATACTCTTCGGCCATTAATTGTTGATAAGTAGCTTTGTCAACAGGGTCATACCCTGCCTCTGTTAACCTTTTGTTAAGTTTCGGCAAGAAATTTTCTAACCGTTCTTCTGTCATTTCCGCTTGGGCTTGGGCAACTCTTGGTCCTCCTTCAAAAGGAGAAACGGGCATATCTCCTACAAACCCACCGGAAGTGCCGAGTTTTCCTATATCAATTAAAGGCTGAACGGTATCAACGATAGCTTTCATAAACGAAATAGGAGTGTTTAAGCTAACAAGACCATGCCTTATAAAAGGAGAGTTCGTGCCTGTTCCGAACATGTATTCTTGCCAAGGCATTTTTCTTGAAACAGTTCCAGTAGGTATGAAGGCATCTATCATTTTAAGAGGACTAAACAGACCGCTTTTGCGATCCATATTGACACTTTCTTCAAATTCGGTAACTGGGGGTTTTTTCATTCCCAGTACGCGCCGCATTTCTGGCGTGGTGAAGGGAGCATCTCCCATTGATCTGACCCACTGTTCACCTTTTGAGGGTTGTGAGGGTAATGTTTCAAGAAGTTCACCTATGGGTACTGTAACCGGGTCAGGTTCTAGTGATGGTTCCATCAACCCTAGTTCTTGCCGAATATAGGCATCAGCTTGATCTTCAGTCATATTAGCTTCATCGCGTAATCTTCGGATCAGTGATTCTCTTGTTATTCCAGCCCTAGGATCGTTCATTTTCCTGATATCCTTTCTTTCGCTTTTTTAATTAGTTCCTCGGCCTTCTCTAAAGAGATTATTTTATCTTTTCTTGTAGGAGGGTTATAGTATGGATTACGAATTTTAGTGATCATATCCTTTCCTCCCAAATTTATCATGCTTGGAGGCAACTCAATATATTCTTTATTAGCGTCAATGTGTTTCTGTCGTAACGTTTTTAGTTCTTGAAGGTCTTCATCACTTAAGGGTTCTACAGCTTCATTAGGATCTGGAAGGAATAGAGGTGCCAACTGTTTCAGTGTGGAATCTTTTAAGATAGCGTTGATATTAAATGCCTTCGTCCCGTTACCAGTTGCGATAATGTATGCTTGATCAAACGGATGGCGTTTTTCTTGCTGTAATGAGCCACCAAAAACTCGTTCATAAAGACCTTTAGGAATTCGGCTAGTATAAAAATTGTGGTTATGTCGATTATGCACGTTGGTAAAAGCGTCTACTTTATCAAAAAAAGTCTGTGGGGTGTCTTTTATGTCTGGGAACAGGTTTTGGTACTGTGCGGTTTCGTCTGGGCTAAAAACCGAACCTGTCATAGTGTTCCGGAACTGGAAGAACATATTGTCTATCGTAGTCAACATGTCAGTGAGATCTCTTTCCAAACTAAACGGCGCACCAATTTGACGTTTTTTACCTGTTAACCAGCTTTGGATAAGACCTACAGTGCCACCTTTTTTAAGGTATTCCCGATACTTCTTTTTGGCTCGATCCAAATCTACCATTCCGTTTTGCCTCATTCGGATTTTTTCTCGTAATGATTCCCCTTCTTCTAGTGCTATCGCAACATGGATGGCATCTTTAGTATCAGTTAGCACCCCATCGTTACGTTTTTTGTCATTGTTATAGGCATATAAAATATTGCTTTTAATTGCCGGTTTTGTCTCTTTATCGGTATGTTTAAATAATGCCCAATCCGTAATAGAGTTTATATCAGGATCGGGGATCAGGATTGTAGGAGTATCCGTATTGGCTTTTATTGCCACCAGTGCATTTGAAACGAGACTAATTGTTTTGGCATCTTTATTTTTGTCACCAGTTCCAAATCCATTTTCTTTTAACATGTTGCTAACTAAGATTAAGTTCTGGTTATCTTGGTCCATTCGGTGTTGAACAAGAATTAATCTTGCCGTTTCGCTAACAGCCTTTGGCAATGCATTAACGGTATCTTGGGTTTTTTTCTCTAATTCTAATTGATCAGTTTTAGCGTCCCGTACTATTTTTGCGGCATCACGTTCCTCCTTCTCCTCGGAAGTTATTTGTGAGTCCCGATAAAATTGGATCATATCTTTCACGATATTTTGATCATCAACGGAAACTCCCTCGGTAAACCCATCTTTTTTCAGTTTGTCAGTAACTTCAAAAATAAGTCTTGGTTTTGGTGAGGATACCCCCATACCTTTATTAATAATCAAGGCTGCTGCGGTATAGTGAGGGGAAGGTATATTATCCAACTTTTCTTGAGTTTTCCTTTCACGCGCTCTTACTCTTCTGTCCGCGTTGTATTTCTCCACCATTATTTGCTTTTGAATATCGGCAGAGGTGCCGGATATTGGAATATCCCCTACTATTGCTTGGAGAAAATCTCTTTTCAGCATCTCATTGATGTTGATATCACCTTCGTTATTCGCTTTTGTAGTGCCAGTTATCAAATCGCCCGGTTTTGTAGTAACTGGAGCAACTAAATCTTCCCGTATAGTTTCAGCTAATTGCGGTCGTTCCATTCTAGGTTCTGCCAGTCGTTCTGCTAATGCCGGCCTATCAGCTAAAGCCGGGTATTCGCCTCGCATGGCACTGGTCATGGCCGGAGGTTGGTATGTACCACCCGGAAAAGCCCGTTCTGCTGTAGTGGGGATAATACTTTTACCTGCCTGAAGCCGTTGCATAGCGGAAGGAAGTGTGGGTTTACCACGCAAAGAAAGGTCGGTGACATCTAAACGTGCTTTTCCGGGTTGTGCTTCCTCCAAAAACGTTTTCCCGGGGTCCCGTGCTGTGCGAACACCACCGCGTGCTGGTCCAAATCCACCAGGTTTCAGAAATGGTGTCTCCGCTACTGTGCCTTCCGGTGAAACAAAGTATTCTTTACCGGTACTAATAGCACTTCTAGCCCTCATAATATCTTGTGTACCGCCTCCTTGGCCGTATATTCGTTCGGCTGCGGTTTGTTTCGCCTCGTCCTTTTCCCGTTTTTTTTCTAACCGTTCATCTTCGCGTTTTTGTCGTTTCGCCTTTTCAAGTTGTAATTCTAATTGTTGCATTTGCAAGGCTTGGTACATTTTTGCGGCAACTGCTTGGTCATTACGTTTTTTCGCGTTGACATACCCTTTCCCAAAAAAGGCAATGCCCATTAAAAGGTCCCTGATTTTAGCCATAGCGTTTATTTTACTCCTAATCGTGCTTTAAGGGCATTGAGGTTTGGATTAGTCTGTTGTTGCGTTTGACCAAATAGTTCAAATGTCTTGTTCCGTGCGATTACTGTAGGGTCTGTCGCTACAGTATTTTCCGGGGGAGTTCCCAAATGCCTGTTAATTACAGCTATAACTTGAGGCAACGTTAACGCTCCTTCAACAGATCCTGATTTCATCATAGCCAGTTCGTCCATCATTAACTGCATCTGTGCTGACGGAACTTCATCATCACTTCCTGTTCGATACCCTTCTTCAAACCCTTCGATCATCTTGGTTATAGCAGCACCCATTCCCCTCATATCTTCAGCAGCATATTGCTTAATAAGACCTGCAACCTGTTCCGCAGAAGGTGTTCCCCATACACCCATTTTATTACTACTGCCACTTTCACTTTGAAGAGGATACATACCACCTGTAGGTTGAGCAGTTTCAGCGGTTCCCAATTCTGTGTTGATCGGGGATAGTTCTGCCGTTTGAGTAGGTCCTACGCCTGATCCTGACAATGGGTTCCAAGGTTCACCCTCTCTTGATCCTATCATTGGATCACGGGTGTCGCTCTCTCTTGGGATCTGGGCGGTGTCAGTTCCCTCTGGAGTCTTGGCAATAAGGTCGTCAATTTCTTTGTCTAGGGCTTTAAATTCTTCTTTTATTACTTCAGCCTCATCAGATGCCAAGCCATGAAATTCTGTCTTTATATTAGTGCTAAGATCACCACCTAACGTATTTATTTCATCTGAGAAAGCATCTGCCCCCGCCTCTTTCTCTCCAGGAAGCTTATTCTTATTAAGATGGGCTTGCCGTTCCATTTGCGCCCATTCTCCTATAAATGTAGCGGCTAATTGCTTTATTTCGTTCATTTCTTTATCGTCTTGCGCCGCAAGTTGTAACGCTGCCAACCTGTCGCGTTGTTCGTAAAGTCGGTTAAATTCGTAGATATCTTGAAGATATCGATTTTTTGCTTGGTCCCATTGCCCTTTCCTTATCGTTAATTCCGCATCGGATCGAGCGTTGGCAAGAAGTCCCTGTGATTCATTGAACTCTTGAAGAGATGTACGTAATGCCACTTCCGCTTTTTGTATCTCTTTATTATTTGTTACCGTTTGTTGTTGCAGGTCCAGGTTCTTCATTGCTATATGCGAATCAGCGTCTGCGGCATACTTTTGGAACTTTCGATCCGCTTCTTCTGTTAATAATCCCGCTCGAAATTGGTCACGGGCTAACTTTTGATCGTCTTGAGCCAATCCCAGTTGTTGTGCCAGTTGATCTTCCTTCAATATCTGGTCGGATAACGTGGCTAACTTGTCATATTCCAGTTGTTGTGTACTTAATCCCAGTTGCGCTTCTTTTAACCCGATATCAGATTTTAGTTGCCGTTCACTGAACTCGCGATCAAGGCGATCTGATTCAGTTTCAAATATTAATCCGCGTTCCTGAATAGCCAGTTGCGCTCGTTGTAATCCTGTGGTAACACCCAGTTGCTTATCTTGGAACAGTTGATCAGCTTGATCCATCTCCATAGTAGCGTCAAGTTCGCTTTGCCTGAAGTCACGATCAACCTTATTTAACCGTTCCTGTGCCTGGAACCGTCGTTCTTCAAGATCTGCCTGGGTTACTTGGAACGCTGTAGCAGCACCAAACTGTTGTTCCCTTAAAGCTTGATCAGCTTCTTCAAGGTCACGGGTAGCGTTAATTCGTTCTTCTTCAAGATCCAGTTGTCTTATTTCCAATCCTTCCTTAATCACCGCTTGGGCTTTACGCCATGCCAACTCATCATTCCTATATTTCGTGTCAGCATTATAGGCTTTTTGCTGTAATAGCTGGTTAGCCACACCCAAATCACGGGTAGCTTCAAATTGTTGTCGCTGAAGATCTTGTTCAGTTTCCCTAAACCCTTTTTCCGCACCGAACTGTTCACGTTCCAAAGCCAAGGAGGATTTATTTAACCGTTCAGTGGCATCGATACGTAGTTTTTCAAGTTCTTGTTGCGATATCTGTAATCCTATGGAGGCGGCAAACTCTTTTTGTGAGACAGCCATTTCAGCCTGTTGCACCTTCAAACCAGCGTTGATCTGTTGACGGCGCAGTTCCTGATCCGATATTTCTAACCCGGTAGTGGTACCGAATTCACGTTGACGGATCTCCATGTTCAGCTTATCCAGTTCCACCCTGGCATCAGATTCTTCTTTTCTCAGTTCCTGTTCAGATTTGGCTAATGCGGTTGTAGTGGCGAACTCATGTTGCCTGATATCCAACCCGGCACGTTGAAGTGCTTGCTGACCTGCCAGTTCCTGTTGTTGTAACCGTATTCCCGCTTGTTGTAACCCGGCAGTGACACCAAACTGTCCCGCTTGCAAAGCACGGTCGGCTGCCGCTTGATCAGCAAGGTACTTTTGTTCGGCCAGTTGCATTTCCATGGCACCTCGTTGCCGTGCGATTTCCTGGTTAGACAAACTGCGCATCTGCGCTTCCTGCTGTACACCTAACCCCACACCCAGTGGCGAACCCATCAATCCTTGCCGTGCCATCATTTGGCCGCGTAATTGACCTACTGCCGATCTGTCCTGTTCAGCTTGCGCTCTTATGGCAGGTGCTTCAAATTGTTCAAAATAGTCGCGTCGCGCTTTAGCCAAGTTTTCCATCTCTTCAGCACCGGTCGCAGCTTGTACTTGTCTTTGACCGGGGATGGTGGCAGAGATTTGGCTTAGTGCAGGTAACTTTGCGGGATCGTAAGGTGCCAGTTCCGTGGTTGAGGTGGCAGGTAAAGTTCCTCCTCCTGCTGTCGGTATGTCTAGCCGGTCATAGGTCACAGGTTCGGCAACAGCATCTATAGTTATCGCTTCCGTTGGTTCTGTAGGGATATAAGGTGCGGGTGGTGTCCATTCAGTTTCTGGTACAGGTTCGGCTGCTACTTCAGTAGTTCCAGTAGTAGTTTTTGTTGGCGCACCCATTATCTGGGCTAAATCGGGTGCTACTCCAGTACCCCCCTGTGATACCCAAGCATCAAACTGTACTTGATAAGCTTTAGGAAGCTGGTTGGTACCGTAATCTCTGTCTAAGGTATCTAAATCGGCCCACATCTTTTCGCTAAAAGCTGGGTTTTGGTCGTATTTCTGTGTAAAGACCGCTAATTCGGTTCCAGTTAATGGCGTTTTATCGAGATACCCCGTTGCGTGTGGTGGTGGAGGAGTTCTAGATTCAACACTTTCTCCAGAACCGTATTCTACAATCATCTTGCCTGGCGTAGTCGCAAATTCTCCAGGTTGCAGTTTTCCTTCCTGTCCCAAAAGCGTATCTTCAGGAACAGTGTCAACCTCGGTTGTAACGATATCCTCTTCTGGTGTCGCCAGAGTCGTGGTGGTATCAATAACCTCTTCCGGTATTGCTGTGGCTCTTTTATCCAGTTCTTCTTGTGCATAAGCTTGAAGCATCGGATATCTGGGATCTTTAGGCCCAAAGTTTAAGATGACACCGTAGTTACCTTCTACCACGCGTTTTAATCTTTCATCATCCCATGCGTTTATGCTTTGCCGTAACCTATTTCTTTCCCCTTGTTCAGCTATTGCACCTTCATTATTAGCCATAGCAGCACCACTTAATGCGGCATCCGTCATTTGGGTCCAGTTGGTTTGCGGTGCTATCGGTGTTTCTACCGTTAGGTCAACAGGAGCAACAACTTCTTCTTCTACTGGGGAAATATCCCTATTTGCCAGTACTGCCGCAGCTTCCGAGTCAGTCGCTGCTAACCCTTGTAAAAACTCGTTGGTTTGGGCCTCGTAATTTATGTCAGGAATAGCTGATACTTCCTCTACGGCATCAACTTCGGCAGGTGCTTCATAGAAATCTTCAGTTTGAATTTCTGTTGTGGGTGAAGCACCTGTTTGTAACAAGTCACTGGCGGTTCTGTCAGCAACAAAATCTCTTACTTCTGGTGCGGGAAACTGATCTACTATACTGCTAGTATCGGTTCCAGTCCAATTAGGGAATTTGGTTCTCAAGTAAGTGGCAGCGATTTCGCCTTCTTCCCCGCCTTTGTTAACTAACGTTTGCAGCCATTCCGGGCTATAACTTCCGTAATCTATGCTAGTATCAATAGCACCTTCAGCTACAGCTTTCTTAGGAGGTAATTTCGCTAAGTCAAATGAAGGATCTCCTGAAGAAACTCCAGCGAGAGAAGGATCATCTAAATGGGCTTGTAATTGATCAGGGATCTTGGTGGCTCCAAATGGACGTTGATCTGTTGCAGTTAATTCGCCAGTCGTTATGAAGGGTGTTACAGGTATCGCAGTATCAGTACTTGTGCCGCTTGAAGGTCTACCTCCACGGCCTCCCCAACCGAGATCTATAGTTTCCAGTTCAGGGTAGAGTGGTGCATCCATTTCACCTACGCCAATATCGATAGTGTTCAACCGTGGGTTTTGCTCTAATAACCGGGTATAGGCATCTTTAGCTTGAGCCATATCCCCAGCAGCTATTAACGCATCTATTTGGTCTAAAGGACCTCCTAGATCCTCAATTAGCTTGTCAAGCGTTACTGGTGCTTCTGGTACTGGTGCTTCTACTGCTGGGACTACGGGTGAAGTGACATTTTGTAGCACCCGTTTTATAGCCGGTGTTTCCGACGGTACGGGTTGCGCTGCTAAGAGCGTTCCGAATTGCGATTGAAAGTAACCCGGTCTTTGCGCTGCCAGTTCAGGCGTGTAAATCTGGTTTCGGCGTTCCATCTCTTGCCGAACAGCATCGCCTAGTTCGGGGTTAAACATGCGCTGCGTCAACTCGTTAAGCGACATCTCAGCCAATCCCGATGTTGCCGTTGCTGTTGGTCGTTGAAGACCTGAAGCTTGCAGGTAGGAATCAAACGATTTATGGTACATATTGGGATGGAACTGTAACAGCAGGTTGTACTTGTCTTCAGCCAACTGGTAAGATTCAGGTGTCTTTAGGTTTACCAACCTGATAACTTCACTCATGCCGGAGTTAAAGTCCGGCACTGGTTCAGTGGCACTGGTGACAGGTTGAACCACGGATGTCGGTTGGGTTGCCGCCTGTCTTGTTACTTTCGCCCTAGCACTTGTTACAGGTTGCTGAACTGAGGTATCGCGTTGTTTCTGTAACCAATACGCAACGGGTCCCCCCGGGTCATAGATCGGGTTGAGTAAAGATGCACCGGTAACAGGAAGTGGTGCTAAGTTCTCCTGGGCATCCCATATTGCTGTTGGGTGCGGTTTCATGTGTTGTTGCCAGTACGACATAGGTGCAGATTGTATCCATCGTTCAGCACCTAACCCTACATCCGTATCTTTAAAATTAGTTGCAAGTAACCCTAATTCTCTTGGATTTAACGTTTGCAGGTTTCGTTTCTTACCGAGTACGTCTTGGTACAGGCTGAATCCTTGTGCCGGCATTATTTCCCGCCTAGTGGTCCTTTAGGTTTAGAAGCATCAACCATTTCTTTATAATGTGATCGTGCAGCATCCTTGCTATAGATCTTGCGTGGCGGGGTGCGATCCGCGTGACGTTCCAGTGTACGACGACCCAACCCAACATCCGTCCCGTGCCATTTATAGTAGCTATGGAGCGGTTTACGCCATCCACGACGTTTCTTTATCGGTAACTCGTCACTCGCGTCCAAGGTGCTGATAATGATTTGTCCCAGATTAAAACCCATTTTCCTTTACCCCCAATGCCTGGCACACGGCAGATCTTTATGCGGATTGCCGGTTTTGCCTTTAGGTTGATATTTCTCGGCATATTTACCGACATTACGTGACGCTTTCTTCGCTTCAGAATAAGCT
>Ga0209756_1004304_pt1 | contig 11133 bp, 9 predicted proteins | sample ETNvirenome_6_85_FD_184071 | JGI IMG/M metagenome (GOLD analysis project Ga0209756, IMG submission 184071) | Marine viral communities from the Pacific Ocean - ETNP_6_85 (SPAdes) (version 3) | ecosystem: Environmental > Aquatic > Marine > Oceanic | place: Pacific Ocean | collected 2013-06-19
GGTAATTCAAGAATGGCGTCTCTGATTTCATCAGCAGCTACATTCGTATGAGAGAGTATAATTATATTTTCGGGGGAGTACTGTTTGAGAAGATCTTTATAAAGATCTACAATAAATCCATGGGTTTTTCCTGTGCCTGGAGGACCTGCGACAAATCTAGGAGTCATTAGTGAGCTCCTTAAATTCTCCTTCAACAATTAAATCTTCTTGTTTAATATCCTTCTCTTCTATTTTCCATGATACGCAGGATTTTCCTTTATATTTTCCATTAGTTCTTTTAGCCTTTAAAATAGTTTGAGCTTTCATTACTAGATCTACTCTATCTTTAAAATTAGCTTTCTTTTGCTCTAAATAATCTTCGAACTTATCTAGCTTAAATTCTAATGTATGCGCTTGAGTATTATAATAAGGAAAGCCATACTCGAATAATTCTTTTTTATCAGTGTAAGCTTTAACCTGTGTAATATAATTTTTAAAATGTTTTAAAAATCTATAATCTTCTGCGGCTTCTTTTACATAATCTGCTGATCTTTTTCTTAATTCATATTTCTTTCTCATAATAATTTCAAAGTCGGAAGGTTTCATTTTAGGAACCCACACAGATGCTTGTGTAATTATTGCATCATAAAATGCTTTCTGGTTCATAAGCGTTGGTCCATCGACCGTGATCTTTTTTTCCACCATCTCTCCATCCACCTGAGCATTTACATTAATAATATATCTATCACTCCCATATTCAACAATGTCCCCAATTGACTCCTGAGCAATTTCTTTTCCTGCTATATGCTTGACTCCTACCCAACTAAATATTTCCGAGACAGCATTGTTAGAACAACCAATAATCTCTGCTAGTTTGGGGATGCCTAAATTTTTATTTGCTTTTTTACCACTTGTTCCTTTAGACATTCTTTTGTTGGCTTCGTCATCATTAGCCTGAACAGCTACATTAAAAACAAATTCATCTATTTCCGCTATTTCCCAGTTGGTATGTTTGATGAGTACGCCTGCCATAGCTGTACAATAATCGTCTCTCTGACCCGTAGGAGCGTATAAAAGACAAAGGGCAGTAGATAGGGCCACTTTGCCTACATCCCCTCTTAAATCGCCTGTATATTCGTTTATACCACTATATTTCTCCCATTTTACTATTTCATTTGCTTTACTATGCTGTGATTCGGGGACTATAGTATATTTATTATTACCACTTCTTAACTCACAGATCATGGCTCCATGAGGTAAAGTTTTGTAATATTCTTTTAATTCGGAAGGTAGTTTAAATTGGGTAAATTGTGTTTTACCTTTCCACCAATAATGACTCCAAGGGTTAGCCCCTCTCCCAGAGATAGCTCCACACTCCTTAACATATTGTTTTATAAATCTTTTAGCTAAAGGATTGTCAATATCTAGATCAATATCTTGATCTAATCTTAACGCAATCTCACAATGAGAATATTTATTTTTCCATTCTTCTTTTGATATTTTAAATTTTGGATCCGACCATTTCTTGACTTCAGGAAGGCCCTTCATACAAGGGATAATTATCCTACCAGAATCAATCCAGTCTTCATAATTAATCGGCGCTTTATTTTCTTTTTCTAACATAATCCACCTCTGACTAAGGGGTCCCTAGGAACCCCTTAATCTTTCTTTCGATTCCACTCTCGCTTCCTCGAAGCTCTGAAATTATAAATTAATTTCCTTTTTGGGTTCTACGCTAGACTCATGTTTCGCTTGAACTTCTCCTTTGTTTACTCTATCGGAAAAGCTTTTAGCTACTTCATAAATAGATTTGTCTTTGACCGGTCCTTTTAAAGATACATCCCATCCAAACCATGTTCCCTTGTCATTAGACATTTGAACAGCTTTTAGACTATAAATGTGGCTGTAAGTTGGCGGCGTAAACAATCCATTTTTGCCTTGCATTTTGATTCCCATCATTAATGAGTTCCACGTTCTACTCACTTTGAGTTGAGTGGCCTTCATTGAAATCAATGCAGTGGTTGGAGTTTTACCAAGCAGAATTACAAAGTGACTTGCTGTAGTTTCTAAATAGTTACCATTAGCTAATCTATCTTTGTTGTCTTTGCTTCTTTGAGATTTCGGCAAAGTGTCAGAAGCTTCATATATGTTCACTGGTGCGCCCATACTAGCTCCTCTATCTTGCCATTCAATGTACTGTCTTTTATAAAAGACTGGAAGTACATCTATTCCTTCTTCACCCTTGAACAACTCTTTAGTAACAGTATTGATAATCATACCAGGACTTGCGCCCTCTATATATTTCGCATGCTGTTTGTTGATCTCCGGTGATAAATGACCCAGAACTTTTAAGAAGGGCAATGCAAGATCGTCCTGCTCTATATTCTGTGATCCTTTATTTGCATCTGCTTCAAATAAATTTGAAGAAAGTGCACCGGCAGTGTCACGTACTGCAACGTTTGTTTCATTTTTCATGTTTATTGTTTCCTTTTTATTGTTGTTTTATTTCCAACGAAGACGTTGAAAAGTTCCGCTGGCATAGGTTTCCCCGCCTCGATGCGTTCACGGACTAACGCTTTAAGAGTCATGGGCTCGACCTTCAACTTTTGTGTCGGTTCAAACCCATTACTCTTTGCAAGGTTGGCATAATCCGCCGCCTTGTTATCTTCGTTACGACCAAAAGATACGAGTATCTCGTTTTTGATTATATCCCCTAGTCCATTGTCACGAAGCCAGTTAAAAGCCGACTCTTTATTTGCTTGAGTAATCGTAGCATTATATTGCGGCTTAACATCTACAGAAGATCCATCCATAAGTTTAAGATGAGATAAACCCATCTCAGACATCATGGTAGGAATTACTTCTGCTGATAGATGTTCTAATTCTTTTTTAGTAGTCTTTACATTATCTTCTTGAAATTCAAGTTTACTTTGTAAAGCCTCCAAGTTTTTTATTTTATCAGCAAGTTTGTCAATGTTTCTTGTCTTACTTATTATATCTTCTTTGTCTTGTTCAAAATCAATCATTAATTTCTCCTTTCTCGTGTAGATTAATCTCAATAGGATAATATTTTCTTTCTTGTTTATCCCATTTCAATAGATTGAATTTTCCATTTGTATTATCTGAAACGATAGAACAAGCGACTCCAATAATTGCTGGATCTCCAGTCAATAATAAAAAATCTTTAGAAGAAATATTTTTTAAACCTTGTCTTAATTTATAAATTAAAGGACCCGGTGAAAAAATAATTTGTGAAAGTTCTGGTAATAAAAATTTTAATTTACCATAACCTGCTGCACCCATAATATTTATTTTAGGTCTACCATCTTTAGTACCAGGAATTTCCTGAATAACGTAAACAATTGCTTGAGGATCCTGTGCTTCTGGAGTAGGTCCACATTTTAATGTACTAAAAACATCTTGTTGTATCTTTCTCATTGACAAAGAATATAACTATCTATATATAGAAGTCAAGAAAGAAAAAATAAAAAGTTATGAACTATAAATTTAAGACGAAGCCATACGCGCATCAATTAACTGCGTTGGAAAAATCGTGGAACAAAGAAACATTTGCATACTTTATGGAAATGGGAACTGGTAAATCCAAAGTTCTCATAGACAATATTGCTATGCTATATGATAAAGGAAAAATAAATGGGGTATTATTAATTGCTCCTAAAGGAGTTATTAAAACTTGGCATGAACAAGAAATTCCCACCCACTTAGTGGACCATGTAGACAATAAGGCCATTTTATGGCAAGCACATATTACTAAAACTCAAAAAGAAAAATTAAATGAGTTATTTGAGCAAGGACCTACTCTTCATATTTTAGTTATGAATGTAGAAGCTTTAAGTACTTCTAAAGGAACTGAATTTGCTTATAAGTTTTTATCTTGTCATAATGGTTTAATGGCTATTGATGAAAGTACTACTATTAAAAATCCCAAAGCTAAAAGAACTAAGAATATTTTAAAGTTAGCTCAGTTCTCTAAATATAGAAGAATACTTACTGGTTCTCCTGTAACTAGAAACCCCTTAGATCTTTATACTCAATGTGAATTTTTAAGTCCTTGGTTATTAAATTTTGCTTCTTATTATTCCTTTAGAAATAGATATGCAGAAATGAAAACAATGAGATTTGGGGGAAGGCAGGTACAAGTAATTGCTGGATATAAAAACTTAGGGGAACTCTCCGATAAACTTAAAGATTTTTCTTATAGAGTATTAAAAGAAGATTGCTTAGATCTTCCAGAAAAAACATTTATGAAGAGAATGATTTCTTTATCTCCTGATCAGTTAAAAATTTATAAACAAATGAAAGAGGAGGCCTTAGCTTATTTAAATGGGAAGGTCACTACTACTGCAACAGTGCTTACTCAACTGATGAGATTACAACAAATTACATGTGGTCATTTTACGGCTGACGATGGTTCTGTTCAAAGAATTCCGAATAATAGAATTAGTGAAATGATAAATGTGCTAGATGAAATAGAAGGAAAAGTAGTTATATGGGCTCATTTCCAAGCAGACATAAAAGATATAATTAAAGCAGTTGTAAAAGAATATGGTCCGGGGTCCGTGGTCGACTATTATGGCTTAACTCCGCAAGAAGAAAGACAAGACAATATTCGTAAATTTCAAAATGATGAAAACGTAAGATTCCTGGTAGGAACTCCTGCAACCGGTGGATATGGAATTACGCTGACTGCTGCATCAACCATGATTTACTACTCAAATGGGTATGATCTGGAAAAACGATTACAGTCACAAGACCGTATTCACCGAATTGGTCAAAAACAACCAGTTACCTACATAGATATTATTGCTGAAGATACCGTTGATAATAAGATAGTCAAATCCCTTAGAAAGAAAGTAAATATAGCTTCTAAGGTAATGGGCGAAGAACTTAAATCATGGATTTAGTAGGATATACGCGTGGGGCGTGCTAAATTTCAAAAACCAATTATTTTAAAATAAGCACAACCAAAATCGCTACAAGAACAATGCCGCTATGAGCATTGAAAAAGCCATTCCAATTATTGTATGATTGTCTCAGATATGTTAGTAAGTTTTTAATTTTTTGTATCATCCTACTACCTTTCCGCCTTCCCATTTCATCTCCGGCAAACCGTTTTCATAATGGTTGCCATCGAAAGTGAGAATCTGTTTTCTGTTAACACCTTTTTCATTATAGCTGACGTGTATCCAGCCCGCAGCCGGATCATCTTTTTTGTAGTACTCGAGGATCAATTGATCGAAGTCTACGTTATTAGACAGCCAGTAAGCCGTCTTAATATTTGGAACACCTGCTATCTCAAAGTCAACCGCCTGGCCCTTTGCATGTTGCGACGTTTTTTTGCTGCCGATCGCTTCACACAGCGCCTCGCTGCGGTAGCCCGATGTTATTGTAATTGGTTTGTCAAAGTGTGCACGAACTGGTTCCAATATTTCGTAGCATACGTTTTCTAAATTTTTAATATCACCTGCTCCAGGTGAGTTGTCGATACCCTTACGGGTAGCCGTCATTGACTTAGTCATCTCTTCGAGTTTAAAATGTTTTGATAATTGCATTAGGTAATAAATGTATTAAATAATTGAAGTGCAACAGCCCCCACCGTTGCTAATAATACCCAATAGATCTTGTCTATCTTGCCGCCCAATTTTTCAATATCTTGATGCATGTGAGTTAGATCATTCTTCTTTAGGTTATACATATCACGCTTCAATCCCGTGATGTGGCCTTCTAAACTGATAATAGACTCTCTAGTAGTTCTGGGCGTCATGTTAATCTGTTCCTATTTATTCGTTGTGCCAATACCTGGTCACTTGGAGATAGTAACGCAGTCTGTGTCTGTGTCAAGCCTGTAATTGGATTCAAAGTAAGCGAAGGACGCTTGTAAACCTGAGGATTTATATTACTTGCACCTGCTGATGTTTGCTCTAGGTTAGTTGGAGATATAGGTTGAGGTGTTAAATCAAACATATCAGTTAAGTCTGGCCATTCATCCATGTCTAAACTAAAACTAGACATTGCTCCTCTCAAAGCTTCCAGTGGTCCTTGGGCCGCATAAAAAGGATTAGTTACTCCTAATTTTTGTGCGTTCTCTCTAAACACTGCTTTTACATTTTCTGAAATAGTAAAAGGAATAAATCTGTTGGAATATGCCAGAGCGGTAGCATCTTTTTGAGACACTCTTCCCAGTACTGTGTTTAATTTAGAAGTAGGTACTCCTAAAATTTCTCCAGCTGTAATGTTTAATGACATATCTTTCATAGCTTCCCACTTAGCTTTGTTAGAAATAATATATCTATCTAGAATATCTTGGGGAGATATCTCTTCTCCTCTTAATAACTCAGCATTAAATTCTCTACGTGCATTTCTAATTGATCGTTGGTATGCACTCATCATAAAGTCTAAACTTCTTTCAGGATTAATAGGAACAGGTCTGTAACCTGTAAAACCTAAAGCTTCATCAGTAAGTTCATAAGTTTGTCCTGTTCCTCTAAAAGGTCCAACAGTTTTACTTGGTTCTCCTTTGGCAGCAAAACCTAAACGAATCATTTGTTGAGCAGAGAAGGGAGCTTGCGCTCTAACTAAATGAGCGAGGATGGCTGAGACTCTTTCACCCATCGGTGTTGCATCAGTGTATAAAACTTTTCCGTCTTTAGTTTTACCACCACCTCTAATGACATCTAAGAAAGCTTCAGTCCAAATAGATTCAGAAATAAAAGGCTGACCTAATTCAGCTGTAGAAGTAGCCAGTCCTTTCATGAATCCTTCCATTAAAGTTTTTTCATCTGTCTCTCCTTGGGCTACTTTATTAAGGATAGTTTGTACTGGTCTCGTAACTGTGTCATAAGCAAAACCATGACTGAAGTCTATATATTTTAAATTACCTTGGTCATCTTTCATTGGTAAGATAGTAGAGTTCTTAGACCACTCAGGTAAGAATCTTTTTAATGCTTCAAGTTCATCCTCAGTGTAGTCGTAAATTGTTTTAAACATTTCAACCATTGCTGGTGGTACAACAGCTGTTGTTGCTGCAAAACCTGCTAGTCTTTTCATTCCAATAGCTCTAGTAACTGGATCACTAATTTCTTTTACACCTTGTTGAACAATACCTGTAGACGTTCTTAAAATTTCTGCCGGGAATGATACGAAGTTTCCAAGAGGAAGTTTTCTTAAACTTCTAATAAACTCTGGTACATATTCATAGTTGGGTACAGTATTTCTCACAATATCTGCTGTCATTGATTTAAGTTGTTTCTCCGTAGGCATTTCTTTAATTAAGCCTTTCTCAAAAGCTTTTTTATAAGCATTCTTATATCTGTATCTTTCCATTATCCAGTTGCCTAGTTTCCAGAAATCATCTTCAGCTACGTACATATCCTGACTCCACTTAGCAAACTTCTTAGCCCAGTTAGGTTGCAACATCATTTTAGTCACCCTATCTGTAGATAATCTTCCTTGTCCAAAAGTGCTTCCTACATCTTGAAATAGTCTCATCATATCTCCAGATCTTGCATTAGTATTAGTCACTCCTAATTCTACTGCTTCTTCATAAAGTTCTTGCGCTAACTTACTATTTTGTTTTATAGATTGTGGTTGAAGAGCACCAAAAGCATCTCTCCATGCAGCCGCTAATGTCTTAGGATTTTCAAACCAAATACCATTCGCTGTTTGAAAAGTAGCTGCACTAAAAAAGTTTCTTGCGTGAGTGATAGGTGAGAACACCGTCTTAGCAAATTGAGATGTAGCTTTAGGAAATAAAAATAAAGAATCATAAAGGAAACCTATTGTTTTATTATTAAATAAAGCTTTCTGTGTAGTATCTAATGCTTCAGCTAAGGATCTTTCCATCCATGCTCCATCAGGAAACGCACTAATGATAGGATTTTGGGATGCAGTCTCTCCCCATGCGGACCCCGCGGGTCTTGCTTCGTACTTTGCTACGTCTATATTATTTAAGGTAGCTCGAGCTGCTCCCTCTGTTGCAAACAAGAATGGTCTACCACCTGCCGCTGTTGCTCTTTGCTCTCGTGTGAGTGCATTCCATTCTTTTTGTCTTCTTGCCGATCTTTCTACCAGGTTCGTTAAGAATTCATTTTTTCTAGCTACCATGGATAAACGTTCTGTCCCATGTAACATTTTTTGTCTTACATCTTTCATCTCTCCAAATAATTCTCTGAATGCTTTACTTCCTTTACCTATTACTGTTCGTGTAGGTAGGCCTTCTTGAATAGTTGCGTATCTTCCTTTACTTACTGCTTGTTCTAATCTTTTAGCAAACATATCTGTCTTAGCAAGCTCCGCTCCTACAGAATCTTTAACAAAGTTTGTATTAATATTAAAAGTCGGAACTCTTAAAGCTCTGGTTACTTCAGTGTCCCTCATAATTTTTAAAAGATCTTTGTCTCCTTGTGTAGCATTTTTTAAAATAGTATCTACTTCCCAGTCTGCTTGTTCTTTAGTTAAAGGATCAGGTGCTTTTGTTCCTTGAGCTTCTGCTCTTGAGATAGCTCTTCTGTTCTGTCTCATAAATATATTAGCTACTTTATTAAAAGCTTCGTTAGTAGGTTTATAATTTAAAAAAGGAATAGCTGATCTGTTTTCAAAAACTCCATAGGTTCTTCCTAACCATCCTTTGAATTGATCTCCTATCATTAATCTAAATTGTGGTTGAGAAGTTAGAGGAAGTTGAGAGTGAATAAGTTCTGCCATGTTCTCCCATTTTTTTCTCATCAATCCTATGTTTTGAAATATATTTCCTACGTGTTCTGGATTAGCTCCATTGTTTAAAAGTTTTTTACTAATATTTTGAATAAGATTAGCATCCATTTCTCCCATTGTAACTCTGCCTGCATCATCCACCCCAGCTTTACCAGAAAATAAAACATCTTCTAAATCTTTATAGAGTAATTCTTTTTCTGCTTTTGTTGTTTTATTAAAAGTAGATTTAATATTAGGATAGATTCTATCTATATCTCTATCGACAGCGCGAGACAATTGAGTAGCTCTCGTTAAATCTTTAGATCTTTTTCCAATTTGTTCTCGCTTAGTTAAGAAAGCTTCTTCAGGTATATCTCCTCGAGGTCTAAATCTATAAGCTAAACTATTTAAAATTCTATCACCCCAACTGTTAGAATACTTTAAAGCTTTACCTCTAGTTGCAACTTTTTTTATGGCTGCACCTGTTCCACCTATGACTCCTGTAAGTAAGGCACCTTCCGTTCCAAACTTAACTCTATTTAATATGGATCTGGCTGCTCTATCTTTTCCTTCTTTGAAAGAAAGATCTTCTAATGCTGTGGGTCCTCCTAATAAATCTCCTAATGTTCCAAAGTCTTCTACGTCTGCAACAAAGACTCCTTCTGCTACACCTCCTGCTACTGCACCAGCTGCAAACCTTGCAACCTTACCTTTTTTATTTAATTCCAGAGCTTTCTGTCCCGCTTTAGCGAGTGTGGGATTGTTAAGAGTAAAATATTTACCAGCGTTAGCAGACTTAATTGCCCAGTTAGCCGCCTTGGTTCCATATCTAAATGCAATACCCCCTGGTATACCAATGTTAACAAGAGCTGCTGTAATTTTACCAGCAGTTGTTGCTTCTGCTTTCTCTTCTATGTTACCTAATTTTTTATAAACATTATCATCAAACCATTTCTCTACTTCAAGAGCTGTGTCTGTGTCATTTGTTAGATCATAAATGTTTGCGTATAAAGATGCTGCACCTTCAGGAATTTTAATTAAACCAGTTGCAATCCCTGCACCGATTGAGGACATTAAACTTGCTTGATTTTCTTCTTCCGGGGCAATTAATTTTTCCGGTTTATAGTCAGGATCAAAAGCCATGGCTTATCTCCTATGATTTTTCTGATTTTTCTAACGTCGCAAAGATTTCTTGTCTGCTAGTTGGTATTAATTGCGCACCTTTTTTCTGAAAATATTTTCCTGTGTTGGCATCAATAACAATTACTCCATCAAGCACTTTAGCCACTGATTTATCATTAGTAGTATCTACTAATTGAACTCCAACGTTTAATCCTTTTCCTTGAAGCACTTCTTGAAGAGCTATACTTCTAGAGTAATAATCTTTTCCACCTGTATCTTTAGTTACGCTTTGATAAGCTTCTTCTAACCCAGCATCAGGCCCTACTCCTTCTAATTTTCTATCATAGTAATCAATTAATCTGTCTTGTTTTTCCAGAGCCTGTTCACCTTTTAATTCTTGACGTTCATAAGATGCTTCATCTTTCATCCCTTGAGTAGCTGCTAAAATTTTAGCTCTGTCTTTAAGATCCATCCCTGCGAGTGTAGCTTTGCTTGCTTCGTCTCCAAAGCCAGTTAGTCCTTCTGATATAGCTCCTGCTCTTTTCTCTGCAGTAGGAGCACCACCCCATTTAACTGCCGCTGCCGCTGCTTTCATTAAAGCATTTCCTCTTCCAAGTTTTTTCTTTGCTTCAGTACTCTCATCTAAAAAAGCAAAAGGGTCGGTGTCTATAGTTTCTGTTTCTTGTTCTCTAAATTCTGTTAAATCTTTCGCCCCTAATTGACCTCTTTGTCTTATTGTTTCATCAGCTATAATATCCTCAGTTGATCTTGTGTCTTGATCGGGTGTTGTTACGGCCATATCTTCTGCATCCCTAGGAAAACTCGTTTCTAATTGTTCAGATGCTGTCATCACATCACTTGGTTTTCTTGGAGGAGCTTTAGCATCTCTTTCAGAAGTATCGATATAAGGATAAAATTGTTCTCCCGCTGCTGTGATATCAATTTCTGGTGCCTCAGGAACTACATCGCTGTAACCAAAAGCTTCACCAGCCCAGTTAAGAGGGTATCGTGCTAAATTATGAATAGGTCTATATCCATAATTCCATAAAGGTTCCCCAATAGATCTCATTTGTTTCATGAAAGGGGATTTCTTAAATCCTACACTACCTGCTTCTTCAAATCCTACTCTCCCGCCATAATTATATTTTTGTCTCTCTTCACTACTAACTAAGTTAGCAGATATACCTGTGCCATAAGCAGGTGACTTGACCTGTCTAAACATTGGTCTATTTAAAATACTTTTTTTCATTTTAGCCGCCGAACATTCCTAAGTTTTTCATACCAGCATAGCCTAAGCCTGCACCGATACCCATACCTAGT
>Ga0209756_1004307_pt1 | contig 11128 bp, 16 predicted proteins | sample ETNvirenome_6_85_FD_184071 | JGI IMG/M metagenome (GOLD analysis project Ga0209756, IMG submission 184071) | Marine viral communities from the Pacific Ocean - ETNP_6_85 (SPAdes) (version 3) | ecosystem: Environmental > Aquatic > Marine > Oceanic | place: Pacific Ocean | collected 2013-06-19
AATCCCCACCTATTACAGTGTCACCGGTAGTACATACAGTAGGAGTTACAATACAAGTGGCAAAATTAGCTACGCCTTCAACATCTAATAAATGTGATGGAGTCGCAGTGCCGATACCTATTCTATCGGTAGAGGCGTCAAGAAAGAATAGGTTGGCTTCGCTATCGCCTTCCATTCTTACATCATTATCACCACCTGCTTCATTGAAAATAACAGACCCACGAACATCTAAACGAGCACCAGGGGAGTCGGTGCCTATACCCAAATTGCCTGAAGTATCAATCGTACTGCGAATGGCGCTATTAGTTATTAAATGTAGTTTATGATTAGTGTAAGAGCCTAAAGTTACTGATGAGGCACAAGCCTTACCTTTTAAGCCTACACTACTAGCACAAGCAATAGTATTGCTTGATATGTCCTTAACTAATGCCATTCGCCTGTCTTCCTCTGTTATAAGATGACCAAAAGCTAATAGAGATAATTACTATCCTCATTCGCATCCGTCTGTCAAATAGGCCAATAGGGGTGAGATTTTTGTATAATAAATATCAACTAGCTTGATAAAAAACAGAAAATTGTAAGGTGGTATCAGAATTAATAGCATCGCCGGTAGCTTCTAACATCGCTACTTCACTATCAGTATAAATAATCTTAGCGTCAGTCCCATTAGGTACCATTTTTACAGATAGGTTGGCATTCGATGGCAATTCGCTTCTATTAGTTTCAAAACTTAAATTAGAAGCCGCCAATGCTCCAACTCCAGCACCACCAGTATGATTAGCCGATTGCACTGGGAAGCTAGCTAAAGTTACAGCACCAGCCGGTGATGTTGCCGCATTCAAAACTATTTTCACAGTACAATAAACCAGATTGCCAATGCGAGTATAATATCCATCTTGTGTAGCATAGCCAACACTCCCACTGCCTAAATTAATAGTAGGAGTAAAAGTTCCCTCAACATAGTTATCTAACTGGTTAGTACTCGTCCTTCCGCCAATATAAACTGAATTTGATGCAAACACATTAGCAGTATCAACCATTACCTCAGCAGATACATTTTGGGCCGATAATGTAGTACCAGAAATACTATTATCCGCATGAATATTAGTAGCTGATAAATTTCCTACAGTATCTATAGCCGAAGTCTGTAGAGTAGCAGCGGTGAGAGTATTGAAAATACCGCCAGCTCTAACTCTAAGATTATCCGCAGTAATCGAATTAGCAGTTAAGCTAAACATATTAGAGCCCGATACAGCAGTTCTAGCAAAATCATTAAAGTCGGTAACTTGAGATTTTAGAATAGTTAAAGCTGCTTCATGCTGCGTCACATTACTTTGAGCTATTCTAGCGTCAGTGAACGTGCCACTGGTTATTTTACTGGTAGCGAGAACAGGTATTCTAGCCGCACTTGGTATTTGACCACTGGTTATTTGCGTAGCATTTAAGTCAGTTAGATTGGAGCCGTCACCATAAAGAGTAGTTGCCGCAATGTTTATACCTGAGACTGTCGTACCAGAAATGCTATTATCTGCATGGACATTAGTGGCTGATACATTTCCATCGGTATCCACGCCTTTGGCTTGTAGAGTGTAAGCAGTAAGAGTATTAAAGATAGCTCCACCAGTGCTCCGGATATTTGTTGCAGATACAGTAAGGGCATTGAGTCGGAACATATCGCTGCCAGATACAGCAGTTCGAGCAAAGTAATTAAAGTCAGTAACCTGGCTTTTCAGAACAGTTAAAGCGGCTTCATGTTGAGTTACATTAGAAGCAGGTACTCTAGCGTCGGGGATGGAGCCAGTTGACAAATTAGCAGCATCAAGATTTGTAATGTTACCACCTTGACTAATAGTGGCAGAATTGAACGTAGCATCTTTAGCTTGAAAATCTGAATAAGAAGCAATAGTAATGTTGCCACTGGTCGAAGCATCATTATCTGTAAAGGCTACCGCCCACTCATCTGCAGACTCGTCAAAAAACACAATTCCATTATTAGTTCCGCCTCTATTGCCCAATAAACCAAAATCAACCCCTGGAGCTGTTTGATCTTTAGCAACTTCTATGATTGGATCACGAATTGATAAGTTGCTGGCAGAAGTGGAAACAGTGGTACCGTGTACTCTAAGATCACCTTCTATAGTAACATGACCAAAGCTAGAAGAGCCACCTTGTTGATTTAGATCAGTCTTTACTTGTGACTCTAGAATACCCGACAAGCTAGCAGCATGAATATTTTCTGCAGATACAGTAGTGGCGGTAAGAGTTGATAATATATATGCGGCGTCGCCACATAGTCCAGTACCAGATATCTTGGTACCAGTCAAGTTATTTGCTATAAATGTGGCTGTAGAGCGAATATTTGCGGCTGATAAAGTAACTGCCTGAATGCGGGGCATAACCCCATAGTCAACGCTAGAGTCACCTGATAAAGCTGTTCTTCCTAAATGACCTATGTTTACTTTGAAATAAGAGTCAAGAGCACCTACAGTTATGGCCTGAGAAGCGAGATCACCTACCGATGCATCATTAAAAACCATGTAGTCTAAATAATCAAGTGCTCCCGATACCGTATTCCTTGTTAGGGCACTTATTTTTTTAGTATCTAGCTCTGATATAGTCGCCATTGTTTATTCGCCCACAAAAGTAGGACTAGCAATGTCACCAAGGAGGATCAGATCGTTTTCAGTCAATAACATATTGCCATCTTCCGTAGTGATTGCATAAAGTGTTTGATCACCCGACACCAAATTAGAGTTAAACTTATGAGCCAATTCGCCGGCTTCTATAATTGCATCCAAAGTAACAGGATAATCTTCGCCAGGCAACACTAACATAGTAGCATCGACCACAGCCTCTTGTAATTTTATTTGATTAGCTGTCCTATTAACTTTTATTTCTGGATTTTTATCTATAATGTAAGCAGAAACATCCATGTTAAAAGTATGTTTAATAATTCTTTCTTCGTCAGAAAAATTCTCTATGTTACCCTCGTCACTCTGTGTATTGATACTAGCATAAAATCTATGACCATTATAAGAAAAATCAGAAGGGTAAGCATCTTGCCATACCATTTCGTGAAACTTATTTACATGACTTATATAAGAGGACCAAAAATTAATCGTATAAGTTAGGTTGATAAAATCTGGATAAGGAATGCTTTGAACTTCATAAACAGGGGCGTTACGTACCCAGTTGCGAGTTCCACCGCCAGTATTTCTTATATACTTTTCTTGAAAAGGCATTCTTAGATTTTGATCCCACGGAGCGGGAGCTATTTTTTTTATAATAGTAACATCAGGCGAATTATTTTTATCTTTCCTAACAAACCGGCTATCATCAAAACTTACATCACCTCTATTGATAGAAATGATAGGTAGCTTGAGCATGCCTTTTTGGTCTCGTTGACTATTGAGATTTTCATCTTCTTTATTACCTTGCATTTGAGCCCATCTTTCCCAAGACCCAAACACAACCGGTACCTTTCTGCCATTGATAGACGTTGGATGCTTTTGATTAAACCAGTTATACACTGTTCTATCTATTTCCAGCAAGCCAACACCTTCAGCATCTATACTTCTATGTTCAGCGTTTACTTTTTCAGCCATCTAGTTTCTCTAGTAAGGATTAGCACCATCAGCCACTATTTCTTGCGAATCATCATCTCTCATACCGTCAAATACACCTTCCCGTGCGCTGAGGCATCTTACCAATACGCCTATCTTTGTCTGAGGCTGTCCATAGGTATTAAATGGAACATCAGCGGAGAATATTTCAAAAAATTGATTATCATACTCTATAAAGTCGCCTATTCTTGGCACAACACCTACTTCAGTAAGCCTGGTTTGGTGCATAAACAACTCCATTCTTCTCTTTATGTCTGTTCCATAGCGACCAGTTTCAGTTATAGGTTCATCACTCTGTATAAAACAATAAACGATAACAGGTTGTCTGGCTACTTTTGAATCTGATTCCCCATAGAGATTATTAGGATTACTAACATCTTTTTCTATCCGCCAATACTTTATAGAGATTTGCGCGACCATCTCAAAAAGTTCTACAGAAAGGTCATTAAAATAACTGGCCTCTGCGGGCCCAAAAAATAAATTATAGCGAGGATCCGCGGTAGCAGAAGAAGGTAATTCCCTTCCGTGAGATCCTTGACCTCCATCGGGTAATTTAAAAGGTACTCCAAAAGCTTCCATTTATTATCTCTAAGCGGTCATAATGAAAGGGGTCGGGAACGGTATAGAAGCATACTGGTCGCCTATAGCTGTTGCTAGCTCGGCATCACCGCGCATCATCTCAACATTATTCACCTTATCGAGCATAGCATTCAATTCATCTTTCAATTCTTGCTGCTTTTCTAGGCCTTCCTGAGTGAGTGCATCACCGTCTAAGCTGATTTCATTATTAGGTATAGGTATACTACTAAACTTCCTTCTAATACGTCCCAGTGTCTCCATACAGATGCCTAGGGTAAACTGTCGTATCCACCTCTTAGCGGTAGCGTTGACATTCATATAATTAATGTCAGTGACCGGAATATTGTGAATACTAGAGATGCCAGTAATAGATGGATCACCTATGTTAGGATTTTTGAAATCCGGATTGAATGGATCCATTTCTGTTGTATAATCAACCCACACCCTCATACTCTTTAATGGTTGCGGATAAACTCTAAATCTACTACCTACGATACCAAAGCTATAACCAGATCTACGTACATAGTCGCTCGTTTCCAACATACCCGCTCTCAATAGATCACCAAAAACAGGCATCATATAAAATAAGCTTTCAGTAGAATAGCTTTCATACTGAAACTCTTGCGCTAAAACATTTACAGATGAATAAGGATCATAATAACGATACACCGAAGCAGGCTCACTGTGGTATACTGTTCTTACCTGTATGTTAGCAGCAGATAGGGTAGTAATGTAAGTAGCAACACTGTCTCCGGTATCGTAGTCAACAAAATCAGTAAGCAAATTTTTATCTTGTTGAGTTCCGGTAAAATCAGCATACGCCTTTCTTTGATTCTGATAACCACCTTGGTTAGCTTCACTCGCATAGGGCGCGCCTAACCTATTGAGATAATCCAAGGTCTGATGAGGCAACTTATCCGTCATATTTTGAGTGCTAAAATCTCTATTCAGTCCATAGAGATTGGATAGCCAGTTAGTCGCAAATGCCTTATTGATAATAGAGCCATATTCAATAGTGCTCTCTTCAAAGGCAGCAAAAATCTGTTGATTGTCTAATTCACAAACCACTTTCGGCTCACCCATCCTATATCGGACAAACTTTACAATGTCTGAGCCTTCCGCAGACAGTGAAGAGAGATTTGCCGACAGTGATACCGTAGAGGCACTTGTCGCAAAGATACCTCTGTAATCCGAATTGACTGCGGTCTGTGATAGAGTAGTAAAAAAATTATCGAATGCCACGCACACTCTCCTAAAATAATATTCATCTAAAATAAATATCAAGCACAAAGAAACCCCGCCTATTCAGACGAGGTTATTTTAAAAACGTGATAGTGCCACAGAGTTGTGGCATAAAAAGTTAGTGAGGAATAATAGCTCGTTTATCGCTTATGCCCTTGACCTTAAAACACTCTTTTAACTTAATGCCCCTCAAGGCAGTTCCACGCCCATCAGGCAACGCTCGTTTCATGTTAGCTACCATGTCAATAACTCCCTTGACCATCACTCCATACCGAAGATGATAACCCTTACCACCGAGAACACGATACTCAACATAGGGGCTATTTTCTTCTAGATGCTCAATATTAACAGAATAAAATCTATCTTCACCAAGTTCTAAAATCCTATCTGCAACCCAAGCATCGCGGGCTGGTTCGTCTTTGAAAACCTTTCGGCCGGCATCACAGATAAGATTATCTATGTAGCAGCTCGTATAACTATTGTTTGCTCTCTTACATAACTTCAACCATTTTTCCTCATTGAACGATAGGACCAAACGATCTACATCTAACATCCAATTTAGTTCATTTCGTCTGAAAGAAAGATTCACATGAAACCCACAAGTCTCATCAGTGACAATCCCATTCTTTTCAAACCATTTGAAAATGCGTCTGAGATTGCTTATGCCTTTAGCCAATGGCCATACAGGAGTGGAAATTTCTCCATTGTATTTAGCCTTGGTTTCAACCGTCATGTCTACTTGAGCCTTCAACCCACTGATGCCCAACTCGCGAGCTATCTTTCTACTGACAGTAGCCATGGCCCAAGGAGCGCCTATCTCAAACTCAAACCCGACATCCAACAAATAATTTTTAGACACTAGATATCCTCAATGATAATATTGTCATCTTCGTATGCTTTTTTGACGCGAACTTCTACTTCCATTTCTTCTTCACCTACCTCATTTAACTCGGCATCTTCTGATAATACGGTATTATTCTTCATGCCATCTATACGAGCCATACCCCAAACCAATCCCCAAAAACAACCATTGAGAACAGTTATTACAATAAGTATTTCAGTCAAAGATAACATTTTATTTTCTACCTAAAAAGGAAGGTCTTCCACTTCAAGGTCCAAGCCCTTCTCAATGAGAATTTCGGTATTACTTATAATCGTAACACCTTTCATGTCCTTCATCCAAGCGGCGTATGCTTCACGGGCATCGCCCTCGGTTTCCAGGGAATCAACAGAACGAAAAACAGACTTAGCCATTAGGCCACCTCATAGGTTTTAACGGAATTAAAAAAACCATCTAGCATGGCCTCATCTATTCCGTAATCATCGGAAAAATCAATCGAAGAAGAAGTTGCAACGGACTTAATGCCGTTAACACTGAGAAAAGTAGCGAATGACTTGACAGAACCGTCATAGTCAGCATTGATATCAAAGATAATGGGCTTATTATTCTCATTATCCAAGTCACTCAACTCCAACCTACTCTTTTCATCTATGGTCAAAAACGCTTTCATAACCAACCTTTTATTAGTGGGAGGAACCATTTCCTACCCCAAACTTTCTATATATAATATACCGCTTTTTTAGGGATATGTAAAGAGTTAAAAATAAGTCGTTTATAAACAAGGAGTTACAACAGCGTCTTTTGTAAAAATCTTGTTTTTTTAGCCCTCGTAAACTGTTGGGAGACAATGGATTACAAACATATCCCTAGGTAGATTTTCATAGGTATAACGGCATAAATAATGCCTAACCTCTTGTTATTATTGAGGTTAGGCATAAGTTGTTGTTATTATTGAGGTTAGGTTATTCGCCGTGAGCAGCTCGATACTCTTCTGGAGTCAATACAGTCTCGCCACTAGTCCCTTGCTGCTGAGCGGTAGGTTGAGTAGGTTGAACCGGTGGCATCCCGCCTGGCGGCGGCGGTATTGGACCATCAAGATAAGGCGGTGAAGCATCTTGCTGTGGATTTTGTGGTAAATCATTATAGGTGCGAGGCCCGCGATACTGTTCATCCGAACTACTATACTCGCGATCTTCACCATAAACATTTTGATACTCATTAACAGGTGGCGGATAACCTGGTTGATAAGGTATAGGCGGTGCTTGTCTTGAAGGCTGAGAAGCCTGAGGAGCCGGCTCTTGTTGCAGAGCGGTGTTGACAGCGTTTACTAATGCCGTCAACATCTGATGATTAGCCACAACTATCTCAGCTAGGGTATCAAGTTTTTCGTCTACAGTTTGTGGCTCTGGTGTTTGATTTTCTTGAGTTTCCGACATTATCGACCAAAGACTTCATCTTGTAAATTAGTCAAGCCGTCTTCTAGCTCTCCTAAACTAGCGTATACGGTGCGCAATGTTTCAGTTAGCTGCTCATTATCCTCTTCCAACTTAGCAGCTACCGTCACTAACACATCCATCTTTTCTTCTGCAGAAGGTTCTGTTTTGTCATTGTCATTGGCATTGGCATTTTCGCTTTCATCATCCTCATCCTCATCATCGTCATCGTCATCGTCCCAATCATCATCCTCGTCCGGATCTTCTATGTCCACCACCAGATCGATATCTTCTTTTATGCTATCTACTTCAGTTATAAAATCTGGAAATGCATCAGTAATCAATTCTTTTAGCTCTTCATAATCATCTGAACTAACAGTCTCATCGTCATCAACTTCTACAAAATGTTTCGTTTGAGCGATTTCATCAGCTAGGACTGATGAAATAATACCAATAGCTTCTGCAAGCTTGGTCGTATTAGTGGTCATAGGACTTCTCCCTTTGAGAGTGTGGTTGCTTATTATTTTAATAAAAACCTATTAGAAAGTAAACTTAATACCGAACCTCAACGACTCTTTCATCAACTCCCGATAACTAGTCATCCCATCGTTCCTCTGATAGTCGCTATAATGATCCCTTACCTCACGCTCCATAAAAGGTAGTTTATTTAACAAAGTGATTGATGCGTCTGTTTCATACGCTAGGGCAGGTCCATAACCTCTAAATTCTACTTCGGTAAAAAACTTAATCCCTTTCAATACCTGTACTTGCATACCACCACTAACCACCGCACCAAGGTTGCTATTAACCCACCGATCATTTCGTAACTGCCATGACTCAGCCATTATTGACGGCCCTACTTTGCCATAGACATGAAAAAGATGGGGAATAATAAAAATCCTTTTCCCAATAAGCAAATCTACACCATAAATATCTACTGTCTTCGTAATACTACCAAATACGATGTTTAACGACAAGGTATACCCTGCTCCGCGGTTGGGATTTGTCCATCCAGGCAATACGCCTTTGACTTCTGAATCAATCCATACCTGCTTGGCATAAACCTTAGAAACTCTATCGGATTCCTTCTTCCATGCGTTTCGCATGTTTATTTCTTCGGCAGTTTGAGCATCACCAATATCCACCTCTTGCTCTACCATTCGACCCACAGGATACTTCTCACTAGGATCTTCGTACACTCGCACATAAAACTTGGTAGCGTAATATCCACCCTTTGTTTTACTATGTCCCTTGAGAGTATCGCCTAAGTAAAAACTTATCATTCCAGTTTCAATAGTCTCAAAACCAGTTCGCTGATTACCATCTGGAAACGATGGCAGATAAGAGACATAAGCCGGTATTGGTCGATAAGAAAATTCAACACCTGCATCTGCAAACAGGATACTGGGGGCGGCGAGTAAGGCAACTAAAAACTTCATTTCTTTCTTTCTATAATGTCCAGAAGTTCACTGGCTACTTCGTGATCATTTACTTCAGTTAAAAGGACTAGCGCGAAATCTCTTGCGTGATCTACACGCCAACTTAACTTCTTGGCTATTAATCTAGCCCACTTTCTAATCATCAGCAAGGGGCTTACGATGCTTTACTTTTCGCGTATAAGCCTTCACGTTTCTCTCTACGCGAGTCGGGTTATGAACCAAGCGGCGTGCTCGACTGAGCAACTCCATACGTCTTATGAGATAATTCTTTTCCATTTTTAGAAACCAATTCCATTCAAAACGCCATCCAACATGGCGACAGTAACAAACAACACGGCAACAACGCCTACCATCATTAAGTCTTCTTTTTTTTGTTTAGACAATTTCAAACTCCGAAACATTATAACGAGCGATGAGTAGCGAAAGAACGTCATCTAGATTTTCCGTTGGTTCAGAACCTCTCAGATTAATCTCCGGAATCACGAACTCAATGCTACCACTGCGACAAACTACAAATGCGAAACGGTTCATACTTCTCCTACTTCAGTAAACTCAGCGTCTATGATATCGTCACGCCGAATGATGGTTGCTTCTTTCTTATTACTTAACTTCATTACATTACCATCGCGGTTCATAAAAGCTAACGGCTCAGAAGGGACGGGGGTGTGGTATCCCTCTTTTTTTGCAAAGGCAACAAACTTATTATAGAGATTCATTATCTCTTCATCTTTCACGATAGGTCTTCTACGACCACTGTATCTTTGCCGGCCTTTATGGCCTCATCAATCGCATTAAACATGAAAAAGTTTTCACGATCTTCTGAATAATAGTGGGAATTGTTTTCTTCGGCCCACGCCATCAAATCTTTGCCGGATGTCTCATAGTCCGGATGTTTGGACCAGTCATTACCATAGGTAAAATCAAGCCAATCGCAAATGTTGACCGACTTCACCATAAACACGCCATCTTCCGAATACAGGGTATAAGGGATGCCACCAAGAACGGTGGAAGAAGTAACTTTGTCGGACATTTGACGAGCCATCATAGTTTTATGCCTTTTGTAACGGTGAACTATCTCTCTAATCTCTATATATAATATACGAAATAATCGGAGAAAAGTCAAGCAAAATCGTAAAAAAAGTGGGTTTTTAAGTCGTTTATTAACAATAACTTAGGAAAAATCGTAAAAAAAGTCATAAATTCAATAAAAACAAGGGGTTAGGGGCGGGCCGTACACTGGGCCCGCCCCGTTAGGGTTATTTTACCTCTATTTTACGAGGCAAAGGTTTGACAGCCTCCGATTTCTTCGGAATAGTGACCGAAAGAATGCCATTATTTAGGCTGGCATTAATTTTGCCCACTTCATAAGTGTCTTCATCAATACTAAACCAACGAGAGAAGGCCGACCGGTGAATTTCGCGATGCACAAAGTCTTCGGCCAGATTATCCGCCTGCTTCTCTGCAGAAATCTTAAGGTGTCCATCTTCATAATCAATGGATACATCTTCTTTAATCAAGCCAGGAACCGTAGCATCCAACGTCACCGAATCACGCGTTTCGCGGATATCAACGCGAGGATAATTGCTCCGTTGTTCTACCGCGGTAAACGGGGTCCGCGAAACGGTATTAAAAAAGTCATTGAAAAGATTGTCAAATACAGAATCAATTTGACGGAAGGGTACTGCAGTGCGCAGTATGGTAGGTAGGTTATTCATAATATCTCTCCTTAATAGGATGTTATGTTAATGTCATCTCCACGATGGATAATGACGGTGTGTAGGCGACTATCGCTCTACATGTATAAGTATAATGCAAAAATTATTTTTTATAAACTTTTTTAAGTCCAATCATTATTGACGGACACTTTAACCGATCTTGGCGATCCATCATCATCGTCTGCATCTTCATCTGATTCTTCGTCATCATCAAAATCATCAAGGTCATCAAGGTCATCAAGGTCGTCTATATCGT
>Ga0209756_1004309_pt1 | contig 11126 bp, 16 predicted proteins | sample ETNvirenome_6_85_FD_184071 | JGI IMG/M metagenome (GOLD analysis project Ga0209756, IMG submission 184071) | Marine viral communities from the Pacific Ocean - ETNP_6_85 (SPAdes) (version 3) | ecosystem: Environmental > Aquatic > Marine > Oceanic | place: Pacific Ocean | collected 2013-06-19
CTGCATATTCACACGCTTTTAACGCGTGACTGTCTGCGTTTTCACCAGTGATGTCATCATAGCATTGACGCATTTGTTCTTTTGCTGACTGCTCACGGGGATAAGCCCACATAGAGTCCTTAACAATCACACCTTCCCAAACTACTTCGTCTGGTACCTTGTTTAAGTCAAAATTAACATTATAGAAATGTTCTTTTCCTTTTTCGTCTACCAAAAAATCTAGATGGCCAGACCAACCGGTTGCGACCACTGGTGTGCCAGAGTATGCTGCCTCATAAATTGGCAAACCAAATCCTTCACCGTGTGCAAGACTTACGAAAGCACTAATCTTGGGGTGCATTTGCAATGAATGCATTTCTTCATCAGTCATATCTCCATGGAGGAGGTATACTTTGCATTTCTTTTCGCCAAGTCCGTTTATAAAATTTCTCAGGTCATTAAATAAATGCTCTCTGTCCATTAAACAGTTTTTCGCAAGGTTTCCCTTGACGACCAATCCCACTTCCTCTTCTCTAAATTCCTCAACAAACCATTTAATTGTATTTTGTACATTTTTGCGTGGGCTTATTTGCGCTGTTGTCAGAAAGTTGAAATCATAGTCTAATTGAAGATCGACTTCTGGCAACTCATCGAACTTTTTAGCTGGATAATTAATAGCTTCAATCGGAGTATTTAACGATAGTAGCACTTCTTGTCCAGTTTGTTCGTTCTGGCCTGTATACTGACAATTCTTATACATGTCTCTTGCAAAAGTAGAAACAACAATAATCTTGTTCATTTCGTTGCCCTTTGCTAGCCAATGAGGAGCTACCTGCGTAGTTTCAATACCGGCTGTGTAGCCAATATTGATTGGTGCGTGCTGTTCCCACTCGTTCGCAATAGTAACCTGAAACGAGATATCAAATTGTCCCTGCATCTGCATATAGTTTATAGTCTTTTCTATTGCGATGTCAATCCACTGGCGTTCTTCAGTGTCTTCGCCAATCCAAGAAGTGTGTCCCCACTGAAGGGGCAACACAAAAATATCAAATATATCTTCGCGACTTCTTAATGCGCGCAATGCATATCTCGATTGTTCTCCATATCCAGACCGAGTTAAAACTGGGGCCTTAAATAAAACTTTCTTACGCATTATGCCACCTCTAGAAGGTGCCAGCGCTCATAATCATTTCGTGCGCCCCAGCCACCATATTTTTCTACTATTTCATCCATTTTTTGAACCCATCTCTTTTCATATTGATCAAAATTATAATTCTTCCTTACATGCTCTCTACCTTGGAGCGACATCTTTTTATATGTTTTGGGGTTTATATTAAGAGCCTTTTTCAAAGCAGCATGAAAGTCTTTCTGTGACACTCTGTCTTCATAAATATAAGGTACTGTAAGTGAACCAATTACTGCCTTTGAAGCCGGCTGAATGCCAAATCCAAACCAGTTTTCACCATCTGTTACCTGTTCTTGCAAGCCGCCAGTCATATTGACAATGACAGGAGTGCCGCAGGATAATGATTCCAACGTGGCCAAACCAAAGCCTTCTGCGTCTGCGATATTAATAGTAAAATCTGCTGTATTATATATCGCCGCTAAATCAGGGGATTGAACTTTGTTTGTCGAAAGCATTACTTGCCCCTCTGTAAGCTTAAGATGTTCGATAATATGCGGTAAATCTTGGCCATTAGGGTCGCGGGCATCTGTATGCATAATTAAGGCTGCCTTGTCGTGACCTACGTCGTCTAAAAATTCCTTAAACCACCAAATCATCGTACCACTCTGCTTTCTTCTGGCATTTCGGTTGTTCCAAAAGAAAATTTTCTTATCACGATTATTGTATTTATGCTGATTAGAAATAATGTTGTCTTTAACTATTTCAATTCTGGCTACTTCTTCTGGTGTTTTATATTTGTAAAATACATTTGAATCAACCGCGTGGGGCAAGTAGCAAGAACTCACGGCGGGGGCCACTTCTTTAACAATTTCGTGTGTTACTTTTGAAATACAAATAATTTCATCCGTTGAACGATAGTAAGGTCCATTGAAGGATGGTGCAGGGAAATTATCCCATACATGATAATATACCATCGGCACCTTAAGTCTTACCTCGTTTTCTATTTCCCACAACCAGCCATAGAATCTTGGATCGGTCATGAACCATAGCACATCGGGTCGTTCTTTTTGAAGAATCGAGCGAACTATTTCGTGACTCCCATAACCATCCACAGGATAGATTATCCAGTCATCGCCATATGGGTCGATTCTTTGGGGCTGGTATTCCTCATGCTTGATGGCGCCCCCTAAACAAATAAACTGGTATCGACCAGTTTTTAGGAGAGCTTCAATCATATATTTTGTCTGGGTACCCACGCCAGAAGGGGATAAAGGGTGATCTGATAACGTTAAAATTTTTGTTTTTTTCATTTTTCTCTCACGGACAGTGTTTTGTTCTATAAAACTTGCATCCATATCCGGCGGTGCAAGATAATTTATTTTTGATATAGCGTTTATTCTTAATATTATAAATCGCCATATTCAACATCTTTAAAGCGTTCTTGGTTTTTTTTGGTCCACTTGTTACTCTAAAGAATTCTACTTTGTTGTTTTTTGCTGTTCTTTTCAAAAGTGCAAAATGAGTTTCAATACTCTTAGGATCTGCATCGGTTTTTTGTGCAAAAAAGTGTTTATAAAGCGTTAATTGATAAGTAGTCATCTTGTCGTTTTTACGACGAGCATCCCAACCCCAAGAACATGTTTTCCAATCAAAAATATGAACTTTTCCATCGGGAGTTCCTACAATCGCATCAATATAACCTTTAAATTGAAAGGGGTCTTCTCCTTCAATTGGTTCAAATAGCGGTAATTCTACCGCAAGAACTTCGTATTCTCCAAAATAATCATCAAGCGCAGTTTGAATCTCAGGTAAAAGCTTTTTACCTTGTTCACGCATATCTTCCACAAGTTTTTGATCAATTTTAATATCATCATCAAGTTTTTCTAAGCACTCTTCAAATTGTTGGATAAAATAATCATCGTCTGCATCTTCTTGTAGTAATTTTTTTTCACACACACTGTGAACTGCTGTTCCAAATGCTGTGAATGCGTTTCCTTTAAAACCATCGATTTTATCAATTCGTGTTAGTCTGTGATAAAACGCACAATGAACCCAGTCTTTGAGTTCAGAATAAGATATGTGTGGCACGCGCCCTCCAATATATTATATTATAACCTCTTTATGCATGCATGTCAAGCATATTTGAATCTTGAAGCAAAGAAAGTTTTTCATATAGTGCTGGGCTGACTCTCTTTAAATAACCATGATCGGAATCTAGATAAAACTCTGTAAATCCAGTTGCGAAGTATTCTCTTAAGGATGTCGGTGCATAAGCCGAGATAAAAAGGCCTCGAATCAATGCGGCCAATTTGTCATATCCAATTTTTTTATATAAAAACATATCAAATTCTTCATTATACTCTGGATTTTCGAAGAAGGACATTGGTGCCTTAAATCCGGAGGCCCACAATAAATCGTGCAAGTGTTTTCTCTTTCTTAAAAATTCGTCTTTTATCTTCTGGTCTTCGTAAATGAAATAACCCAATGGGCTTTCTAAAGAGTGACCTATCTCGTGTAGCATATCGTCATACATATCTTCTTCATCATCTTGAATATTTGAAATATGTAAAATCCCATCTTTATAAAAAGCGCTTAAGGATCTTTCTTCAAACTCATCAAACCATCCAACCACAATCATTTCAAGTTCTGATAATAAGTGGTCTGGTATTCGACTTTCTATTTTAGCGACAACGTGTTCTACGTCTATGTCGTCATTTGCTAGATCGTCTTTAAAGTACACATGTGTACCGCGCGAAGTGTAAAAATCACTCCTCATTTCCTGTAACTGTTTCTGTCGCTGTTGTAGGTGTTTCAGCATTTTCTGTCTCTGTTGTGAATGTGGTTGCATCGTTTAATCCTAACTGATAACCACGTAAAAAGTTCTCTTCTGCTACGCTAAACATAAACTCTGGGAATTCTGCCGCTACTGTTTGTGCAATCATATCAACTGTTACCTTCCCATCTTCGGGTTGTATTTTTTGTCCTGTAAAGTTAATCAGAAAGTCCTTCAGCGGGGAATCATTCTCGGGCGGCATTGCCAGCATAGGATTTGTATGCAGTTCCTCTTCGGTAATTGCCTTTTCGGTATCGGTAGTGCTCATTGTTTCTCCTTGTTTAGTTATAACACAATGTTTTCAAATATGCAAATATTTTTATAAAACTTTTGATGCAAGGGTCGCGACTTCGCTTCTTTCACCCTTATTAAAGGTGACGTGTCCTGCTATCGGGTAAGCTTTAAACTTTTCTACAGCGTGGGCTAATCCATTTGATATTTCATTAACATAAATATTATCAATTTGTTCGATATCGCCCGTTAATACAATTTTTGAACCCTCTCCAATTCTTGTGATAATGGTTTTGACTTCGTGCATTGTTAAATTTTGTGCTTCATCAATAATAATAAATGCATTTGAAATTGATCGGCCACGAATATAGGTTAATGCTTCAATTTCAATTTTACCTTTATCTATATAGAGTTCAAGCGCGCTTTTATCTCCACCTAACAAAAACTGTAAATTATCACTAATTGGGGCTAGCCACGGTATCATCTTTTCTTCCATTGATCCTGGTAAGAAGCCGATGTCTTTTCCCATTGGCTGCACTGGGCGCGATACTATCAAACGAGTATAGGGATTTTCTCTTAAGCCGATGGTTTGTTGTAAGCCAGCGGCTATAGCACAAAGTGTTTTACCTGATCCTGCGCGGCCTACAAGGCTAACTATTTTAACATTTGGGTCCATAAGAAGATCAATAGCAAATGCTTGTTCCTTGTTTCTTGATTTAATCTGCCAATCAGGAATATTACTATGAATTATTTTTCTTAAGGGTGCATGATGGCTTTCAAAGCGTGCCAAAGCAGACTTCTTTGAATTGGCATTAGATACCATCAAAACATATTGATTTGGAGACCATCTTTCTTTTATTTCATCTTCTTGAATAGAAATTGCTTCATTGTTATAAAATCTATCAATCACTGCATCATCGACGAGGTGTTCTATAAAGCCTTGATATAGTTCGTCAGAAGACTGGACTGCGCTTTCAATAGTATAATCTTCTGCAGGAATGCCCAGGGAGTCGGAAATTACTCTCATATTAATATCGCGTGATACTAGAATAGTTTTTCTCGTTGGTGCCAAAGAGAGAACGGCGGTGGCAGTAGCAATAATTACATGGTCTGGAATTCTAATATCCAGATCTGAGGGAAATACAGAATTTTTTAAGTACTCATACGAGGCTACTTTTAGAATTCCTTTTCCTTTGCCCAAGCGAACACCTTTTTGAAGGTTTCCTTGTTTTCTTAATTCATCAAAACTGCGAATGATTTTTCTTGCGTTAATTCCAACCATATCTTGACGTTTTTTGTGCTTGTCAATTTCTTCAAGCACTTTCAACGGAATAAAGATATCGTGATTATCAAATTTAAAAATTGAATCCGCGTCCGTTAAGCAAACGCTCGTATCCAATACATAATTTTTCTTGGCCATTAATGTTGTCCGTAGTATTAATTAGTTAAGGTAAATTATAAATACCTTGTTCTTCCGCCCATTGCCGCCGCCATTCTTGCTGATATTCATATTGCCTAATCGCCTCATAAAGCAGAATATTTGCTGTTTGTGATGTATTTAAACAATATCCCACTCCAGGCATCGGAATGTGCACTATATCACTATTTTGTAATATTTCTATAGGGATACCTGATTCTTCATGACCCACCACCAAACATATAGGGCGAGAAAAGCGGAATTTATAAGAAGAAATGGGTTTTGAATCCCTGTCGATTTCTGCAGCCACGAGTTTAATGTCCTCATTTTTTGTGTAATCCAAAAAATCCCGCGGTGAAGAATATTGTTTAATTTTAACATAATCATACAAACTTCCTGATAATGGGTTTAAGACTTTTCTGTCTGGCACAGAACCAATTACATGAATATGGTGCGCACCAAAGCAAGCTGCGCTCCGGATAAGATACCCCAAGTTACCGTCATGCTGGAAATTAACACAGCAAAGATCAACAGGATAAACAGTAGCGTTCTTTTTTTTGATATCATATCTTTCTCTGCGAGTTTTTTCTCGTTTCACTCTTTTTCCTAAAGGGAGCCTATGGTCAGATTCGAACTGACGGCATCTGCTTTACAAGAGCAGTGCTCTGGCCAACTGAGCTACACAGGCTAGGCGGTTTTTAGCGTCCAAGGATAACCGCAAACCCCCGCCGGCGTGACGTTCGGCGGCCACGTATCGTTATTGTTTACCCGACGATACAGCGGAGTACTCTTTCCAATCAAGCCAAAATCCCAAAGCAACTAAAAAGTGCATCAGAATTGAACTCGATATTTCTATTATATCATGGTAATCGTAAAAATGCAAATGTACGTGACCAACAATCCAAAATGGAATTGCAAATTGTTGGCTGTACCAGATTAACGAAAACTTTGTGAATTTTCTCCACTTATGCATCAACGCGATCAGTGAGGTATTTTACATCACTGGCAACGTCAGACTTAAAGTGGTTCAGCTCATTCTTAAGAATCGCTAATTCATCAACAAGTTCACTAATTCTCGCTCTTAACAGCGCGAGTTGATCTTGAAGAGCAGTTATATCTTGAGTGCTCATTTCTTCTCCTTTTTTATCTATGGCTGGGGCAGCAGGACTCGAACCTGCAACCTCGTGGTTAACAGCCACGCGTTCTGCCGGTTGAACTACACCCCATTGTTTAAACAATTTTTTTAATGATATCATCATCATCAACAAATGTTAAATCTTTGTTTGCTTTTTTAAATGGAATACTCCATTCTTTTCTTAAAATATCGATCTCTTTTTGGTATATTGGGGTTGCATCCCATCCTTTAAAGCCGGGCCAATCAAATTTGTTTCCTTTTCTCGGCTTCATTTCGACTCTTTTTAAGAGACGAACATGAATATTGGGAATTACTTTGCCGGCTCGGGATTTTACCAAGACAATATCGTCTTTTTTATATTTTACTTTTGAGATATCTTTTCCTTGTAACGTTTGGGGGGTGTATCGTCCTTATCAAAACTTCTTACGCTTTTAACTAAATCGGAAGAGCTTGCTAATTTTCGGTCTCCACCCACGCCCCACAGGCAGGGGATCCCCATTTCTTCGCAAATAGCCACTTCTGGGGTATTAGTAAAGCCCCTATCGCCCCCATTTGCAAAATAGTCTGGTTTGTGGCGCACAATAGCCTCGCAAACTGTTCCGTCTGAATCATTAACTGAATCAACTAAAATAACGCCCTTAATGGCATTAAGAATTTCGGTTCTCTGTTTAAAATCCATAAACACAAAACCCTTCTTTTCAAAAAGCCACTCATCTGAATTGGCAATAACAATTACATCGCCATGTTTGGCCGCGGCTCGAATTAACCGGATATGACCCGCATGCACAGGATCAAATCCTCCAGAAACCATTACAACTGGTTTTTCTTTTTTCTCTTCACTAAACATATCAGAATGAATCGTCATTTTTTCTTCCCTTTCTTTTTATTTGTTCTTGTTGTTTCTTCAAACTCATTTTTTTCTAAAAACGGCGCTAGACACTATCTTGTGTGGGCCAGTAAATAATTCTACCAATTCATAAGAATCTTGAACGCTCTTGTTTTCTTCTTCAGATAAAAACTGGGTATTGAATAAGCCCTTTTCTTGTATATTTAATAACTCACGATATATCATAGTACTATCAGGCGAACCATGTCTAATGCTAATTTCGTAATTTTCAGGAGTCATAATATCTTCCATAAAATAATAACCACCCTTCTTTACCATATCAATCGATTGATAAAGTGTATACATCATATCATTGGGAGCGTGACTACCGTCCTCAATAAAAAAATCAAAATCAGTGGGCAACATTTTTTTCATTTTTCCCCAATGGGATTCAACGCCCTGATCCATAAATCCAAAATACCCCCCCATTTCAGTTATTTGCTTCGGATCTATCTGTGGATTGTTATCAAGACCAAATAATTCTACATCTTTAAAATAAGCCAACCACATTTTAAGTGATCCCAAAGGAAAACGTCCATCACTAATTCCAAGCTCAATAAGCTTTACTTTCTTTTCACGATACTCATTCATATATTTGGCATACAATGTTGTATAATGATGACATACGTGAGTTGGACAAGCAGTGTGCCAATGTAACTCGCGAGCATCAGCAGTTCCTTTATCAATATGATAAAAATTAGCTATTTCATCTAATGACATTTCGCTATTATAAGAAGATGATGGCTTCCTAGGAGTTGTATGTAGCTGCACTTTTTCTATTCCAGCCTCATGTTCTTTCAGCGCAAAGTCGAGCGCATATGATCTCACAATTTTTTCAATATCTACGATATTAAACACCTGCATCAACTCGGTCATCCTTTTACGTAAGTGTTGCTCAAATCGGGGAACATCCGTTATGCCCGCGGGCAAATTTAGTACATTTCTATTTTCTTTCATTTTTTCCTTTTATTTTTTTTAGGTTCCGGGGGAAACCACGACTTAATTTTAAAACGTATACCTCCGGGACCACATCTCTTCACTTTTACTAATAGTTTATTATCAGTGTTCATTGATAGCATTACTGCTCGTGTACTGTCAGCTTCTTCATAAGTATCAAAGATACCTTCTTGTTTCCAGGTTTTATTATTCTCGTTAGACGGGTCCACTATTTCTCCTTGACTCTTTTTATATTATAACACCCTTTAAAAGAAAGTCAAGTATTTTTATAAAACAACATATCCCACTTCAATAAGTTCGCCCGGATCCGGAACAAAATCAAGATATACTGTGTTTGTTTCTCTTAGATAGTACCACAATTCGGTTTCGAGGCCGTTTCTATATACTACAATACTGTCTTCAAGTGGTGTTTGGGTCAAATTTATATAATCTATCTCGCCTACTAAAAATGTACTATCTCCCAACCATGCTTCCCAGTCGCTACAAATATCAATTCCAACTTTTCCATAATAAGCCACTAAATCAATATATTTCTGCCCAACATCATATTCCCAATTAAGTGGGCATTCACCACTTTCAAGCTGAATAATCGCGACTACATCATGCTGGACTAATTCAAATTTTTCTACGAGCCAGTCGTGAAATACATTAGTGGGTATTGCGCCCTGTTCGTTCTCATCGGAAACAAAAATAATTAGCTTATCTGCGTCATCTCTGAAGAACTCTGCGCCTTCGGGAGTCGCTGTAACAAACTCATACATTGATTGAAACCCTTGTTCGTACCAATCAGGACCTAACAAATATGGCGCCAACAAAAAGTCAATGGGATCGGCGGTATAATCGTAAGGGCCAGCAAAATATGGGCTCACCAATCCAGAATTAATAAATCCAATTTTATAATCTAATGTCAGTTTTTCAATATCGCCTCGTAAAAGTTCTACGCCAACGCTTACTTGTTGAAAATTATCGTTCATGGAGCACGAGGTATCAACTACAATTAATACATCTAATTTTTCAGGAGGTTTGGGCTGTAGAAAAGAGTCAACCACTACTTCAGTGGGCTGTATTTCTTCTACAACCTCATAACTCATTCCATAATCGGGCTGGCAACTCAATGTTCCTAAAAGGGCTCCTAAAAGCAGCAATTTGAGTTTTTTAATGGTCATCACAATCGCAGGGCGCGAATCCACAGCATGGACATCGAAAAGGTTCTTCCTTTTTAATATTTAGTGTCCTATAATATAAAGCGTCAAATAAGCGTTGGAGGCGAGATAAAATGCGTCGTATCATGATAAAGTTCCTTCTGAATCACTGCTAAGAACACGGTATATATGTTCTTCCGAAATATACATAGTTTTGCCTTCTGTGTAAATCATATACTTAAAATCAGTCCAAATAGCAGATTCAACAAAAATACGTTCGTGGTCGTCTAAAACTTTTAATATTATGGCCGGCTTTTGTCTGTCTTTTTTTCGGCGGCCCTTTAAAATAACCAGATCGCCGGGGTGGATTTCTTCTATCAGTTTTCCAGAAGACATTCCTGTTGTTCTTCTTTTTGGGTCGTTATTATCTCATAAAGCTTTTTAGGAGATAAGTCACTCTGATCATAAATTTTGATTACTCTCCAATCAATAACACCTGCAATACGTAACGCATATGCAATCCATTCACTGCAATACCATTTATTTTTTCGTTTAATGTGAAATGGGAGAAGCTGTGAACATATCATTCCTATCCAATCATATTTACAGCCTTCGGTTTCCTCAAAAAAATCCTGGATGATTTCATGCTGGATCTCATTAATTTCTAACGATACAAAGTCCCAGTTTTCTAAATCAAAATCTGTTTTTATTCTTTTTGAGACAGTTGCTGTCAAAAGAGGGCTAATGCTAGCCCATGTATAGTTGTCTGGCATTATCAACTCAACATGGCTATAAGGGCTTTTTGTCCACCAGCGAATAATTTTATGTTTCCAGTTTCCTTGGCCTTTGTAGAATGCAACTTTAACCTTCATCTCGGCGTTCCTCCAAAGTCCCAGCAATTAAATCGGTAAATGGAAAAACTACATTCCAACTTTTATTTTGATTATGAATATGGTGCTCTCTTAAATGAAAGGCAAATAGGCTTCTCTGTTTTTTTCCAAGACCATGAAAGAGATATTTATGCACAAACCACTCCACAAAATTTGCATATAGTAAGCCTAAGCTAAATATGGAAAGTGTGGCCACTAAAAAACCTCCCTCTAATATAATTATAACATTTTTTATTAGAGATAGCTAAAAAATAATTTATTTTAATCGGCGGGAAGCAATAGCTGATTCAATCTCTTCTGTCGGAAGGTCCATCGAGTCTTTCAACTCCCAAAGAGCCTTCTCGATTTCATCTGTAGTTTCGCGAGTTAAATCAGCATTAATGTGATATGTGCGCATAATTTTTTTCTCTGCATTATAGCGCGTAATATTACGCTTGCGAATTTGATCGCGTCTTTGTTGAAGTCTATCCATTTTTTTATTCTCCTATAAAAAAGGGCCCAGATTGCTCTGGGCCCCAAAGTTCCTATAT
>Ga0209756_1004310_pt1 | contig 11124 bp, 26 predicted proteins | sample ETNvirenome_6_85_FD_184071 | JGI IMG/M metagenome (GOLD analysis project Ga0209756, IMG submission 184071) | Marine viral communities from the Pacific Ocean - ETNP_6_85 (SPAdes) (version 3) | ecosystem: Environmental > Aquatic > Marine > Oceanic | place: Pacific Ocean | collected 2013-06-19
ATTGTAAGCAGAGGTATAAGCTTTAATCATATCCATCCCTGGTTCTTCATTTAAATAATGTTGTGCACTCATTTCTACTTCTCCTTTTAATCCATATTTATCGGCATTGATTAAAATTAAATTCACATGATCATAATCTTTTGTGGTGGGGGAATTAGTAGTTTTAAATTGGTGGTAATATTTTGCGTATCCTTCCATGATATCACTAGTTAAGGAACCATTAGTATATCTCTCTTTATTTTTGTCTAACCAAGAAGTAGCATCCAGTATTTTCATTTTCTATATATTTTAAGTTATTATAAATATAGACAATAAATTTTAAAAAATCTACTACTTTTTTAACTATCTTCCTTGTCCTCTATATTTTTTGGAGTAAAATTTAGAATTCTTACTAACAGAAGTTCGTTTTTTTGAGTGGATTCCTTTACGTTTTTTTCGTTTACTATCAATAGTTTTAAATCTGAGAGCCATTGTGGTGGTTGTTTTCTATAATATAAATAGAAAAACAATGTGACCACTTAGATTAGTTTTGTCTCTTTTATGTAAGAATTTTAGTTGTTATCTTCTGTATTCCTTTTTAATATTTCTAATATCTTTGGTCATCTTTTTTTCCCATATGGTTTCGTGTAAATAATATAATCCTAATTTAATTAACATATCTACGCCCCCTATGCTTAATCCAATATAAGGATTTCCAGTAAGTGCCCATCCGACTAATGTAGTGACTATTACACTAATTACTCGGGCACTCATTGCCCGTTTAATACGTGTTATAGTTAAATAACGATTAATTTTTGTTTTCATTTTCATTCTCTAATAGTAATCATATCTTTTATTTGTAAATATAGTTATTTTCCATGTGCTAACTTATTTCTTTTTTTAACACTCATCACTCCATTATTAAATATTATTAATCCGTAGGTATTAAAAAGAATTACTTTGGCCGTATAAATCACATCCCCGTTCTCATTTAATAAAAGATCATATAGGGTACGGAGATGAAAATTATATTCTTTATCATTCATCACTATGAGGTAAATTTTTTCTTAATGTTTCTCTTACTGTTGACCCTAACACATAGTTATTTCCCTCTTTTCGAAAAGATAGAACTATTTCCTTTAGGATCCTATCTTTTTGGGAGGGTGTTAACTTAGTAATCAGTACATTTATATCCGTTTTATACATAACTTCATCCATTTTTAATACAAATATAAGAAAAATAAATGGATTTGCCAAATCATTGGCATAAAAAAACCCCACTGTAAAGGTGAGGTTAATTAAGGAGAGGTAATATTTTTTAACTATTAGTGGGTAAACTACCTAAGGCCGACAAGGCTCTTTTTCTTGCACCACCATAACCACCAGCAGCTCCTCCCATCACAACAACATCATATATCATTTTTAACATTGCCCTGTCTTCGTCAGTAAAAGAAACGGGTGTCCCTTCAAACTCATCTTCCGACCATTGTTGTTCTGTTATAACCTGTTTAATAAGATTTCTTAATTCTTTTTTATCTTTTTGTACCACTGTGCGTTTCATGTGTTTTATTTTTATATAAATATATGAAAATTATAAAAAAGTTGTTATTTTATTTACATCCTTGATTTAAAGTTGGGTCAATAAAACCACAGGGGTCTAATTTTTTACCATTTCTTATAATCTCATAATGTAAATGTGATCCGGTAGATCGCCCACTTGACCCAATTTTACCAATTGGATCTTTTACCTGCACCGAATCTCCTACTACCACAAAAATGCGTGATAAATGAGCATAAAGGGTTTGATATCCATCCGCATGTTGAATTACTACGCATCTTCCGTAACCAGCATTCCAATTTGCTTTCTTTACTATTCCATTAGCAGGAGTATAAACCGTATCCTTATATGACCCTTTAAAATCCAATCCAGCATGAAATCTTCCTTTTTTGGTGAACGGATCTCGTCGCCACCCATATTTATCATCTACTATAACCGTTTTTAAAGGGGCTTTTAATGGGAGATTATCTAGAGCTTCACATAATCCATTATGAATTTTTTTTAAACTATCTAATTCTAGAGATAATGAATCTATTAAAACCGAGTGATCAGTAATAGAAATATCAAAAGAGGTTTGTTTAACCCCAATATACGCTATCAAGAAAAAGATAACAATACAATAAATTACATGTAATGATTTCATAAGTTTTCTATTTTACGAAATACCTTAAATGTCATTTTATTTCTTTCTAACCATAGGTGAGCATTTTCCCAATCACGTCTCCCACAATATTTTCTTACCCTATCATTTTCCCCCTTCATCAGTTTCATTAAGCGCTTTGGTGCCATTTTTTCTTAAAACATTTAAATATTTCCATTTACCACAAAGGTAATGTAAAAATTTTAAAAAAACAACTAAACCTTTTCAATATCTACCAATTCTGAACCTTTTCCTTTATTTATGAGGGTAATTTCTTGTTCGTGAGGATACATAATATTATTGTGTAAAGTATTAAGGATATCTATTTGATCTTTATTTACCTTTACAGTAATTAAAATTGCATTCTCTCCATAATCCCCATAGATGGATCCTTTATTATAATGATTATATAATAATTCTTTTTTATTATTAGAATAATGATCCCCTAGTTCTTCTTTATTTATTTCATCTTCTTCATGTAGGTACAACAACCTATATAATATAATAGTTTCTGGTAATCCATTTAACCATTCTAATAAACTTTGTAGGTCTTCTATTGCCCATTCTTCACTCAATCCCATTTGTTTATAGGCATCATACATCAATTCTATATCCTCTGAAGAGAGGGTAATTTGTTCTTTTAATAATTGAGTTAATGATATCATCACTTATAAATATCTCCACTCTGTCATTTAAATGTAATTATTTTTTTAATGACTTTTTTTTGACTTTTATAGTTAAATTTTTCCCCTCCACAGAATACTTATATAGTGAATTGAATAAAATTTTGCGCAAAAGAAAAAACAATTCATACTAATAACAATCAAACATAAAAACAATTATTATGGAAGATGATAATAACTATCCCCCAATAGGAGATAGAGAAAAGGGAATAGATCCTGAGAATAAAGGACTTAACCAGATTAATCTAGATGATCAGGGCTATTTTAACTTAGACTATACAAAGTCACGTGGTATTCACGTTCTTTATGAAACTCCAGATGGCCCAGCAGTGGGAAATCTAGAGCAAGTAATTGCCAAACTTCAAGAAGAAGGTGAGGATGAATTAAAGAATAATTTAATTGAAATACTGGCAGTATTAGAAGGACATGCAAGTGATATAATAAACTTGACTCCGGTGGAGGACGAAACTTATAATCCTGCATATATCTTTGACTTTTCAATAGCACCTTACGTATGGGACATGACGGCAATTCACCAAAACCTTCCAGGTAAAGATGGTAAGTACCGATTGCCATACCCATTGGAAGCTATAGGATTTATACCAAGTAAAAATGGTGTTGGTCAACATGGTATTGAGCCAGAAGTATGGGAATTTTTTGGTAAAACATTTGTAAATGCATTTGAGATGGAAGCTGATAAAGAAGATGACGTATGTGCAGCCGGTCATGGATGTGCAAACATCTTTGAGGATTTTGTAAACTACAAGGTGGTTTTGGAAGATCAAGCGGTGGAAGCTAACTCAGAATATGAAGATGCTAAAGTTGGTTTTGATACTGAAATGGATGCCCTTACTAACATAATCAATACGCAGACGGGTTTGTTGGAGAAACTTAAGTCTAGTATTGAAGATACTGAAATACGATTAGAAGAAGCGAAGGGCGAGCTTGAGGAGGCTACTACTGAGGTGGAAGCACTAAAAGCTTTTAACAGGTGTAAAGAGAGAGTGTCAGAACTTCGTAGCTTGAAAGGATCAGCTAAGGCAGTTAATGGCCGTATTGATAGTGCGACGGCTAGAAGTGGTAAACTAGAGATTGCTAAAACAGATGCAGAAGAGGCTTATACCCAATATGGTATGGAATCAACTATAGCTTTGGAAGAAATCACCACGTACCTGGACGACATGGATGATAAAGGTTCGGATGGTGAAGTTGTAGATAAAATAGTTGGTGGAGAATAATAGTTAATTAATTTAATTATTATAACTCTTAATACTTAATCTTTAAGTTTTAAAAAAATTGGGGAACTTCGGTTCCCCTTTTTTTTATGCCTTATTCTTATTATCCAAAAATATCGGGGGGTGCACCAGGAAACTTCTTAATGATGGGTTTGACTACCTTTTCTACTTCAGTTCTAATCTCAGTTATAAGATTTTTACCTTCATTAGAAGGATCCTTCACTTTCATTAATGCTTTAATAATAAGTGCCCATTGTTCAGCGGTGGGAGTTCCTTCAATACCTATTGCCATACCTTTCATGTATGCCACAAATTCGTTACTTGTCATTTTATTATTTTATTTATTTCTTCTAATGGTATAGTAATAACATTATCTATTTGATCTAATCCCCTATCATCATATTTTCTAGGAGAATCAGATTTATTGACTTTTACAATTGCTTCTTTTATAGTTTCTGCCTTTGGGTACGCATAAGTATAATCAATACCAATTGATATATCAAAGTCCCATTTTAATTTACTAAATCTATACCACATTTTATTTTTTTTTACCATTATATAAAACTAATGCAACAGTTCTATTTGACATTATCATCATAAAAGATTTCATACTATCTGTAAATAATAATACTTCATCTGGATAATTCAATGATTTAAACTTTATTTTATAAATTACATCAGTGCTATCTCTATCTGCGGTTTCTATTTCCCCAAATTGTTCAAAGGTTCTCATTGGTGATACATCAAATACTGAAGAAGGGGATATCATCTGCATCACCTTTGGGTCTTCACTACTAATAACGAGAAAATTTTTTGCACATACTCGCTGAGTTATTAATTGGGTGAATGATTGTGCCTCCCATTTATGGATTGTTTCTCCATTTCCCTTAATTAATTCGGCGTGACTCCAACTTTGTTTTTGTGCTTGTACTACACTACACCAAGCTACTATTATTATTATTAATATTTTTTTCATAATTTTTTCTTTAAACATCTCTACCATTTTCATATATACATTTAACTACAGGGAACCTCAATGAGAATTCACCATTTTGGTTTTGGGATTCCTCAAAATATTGAACAGTGATTGTTTTACCTATTATTTCATTAGGATTCTCCTTATAATATTCTCTTTGGTCAAAAGAAAATCCTGATCCTACATTCACTATATTTTCTTTATGTTTTATACTAACTGCAGAAAGAACTACTGATTCTACTTCCTTTCCATCTTTAATATGTTGAAAGGGAGCAAAATCAACATCAATAACTTCGTATTCCGCATCTTGCATAGTTTTTACTTTTAAAAGGTCTTTGGATCTTTTACCTTTATAGGGTGCATTTTTTCTGAGCATAAAGCCTTCCCAATTATTATCGCTAGCTAATTTTGACCATTTATTAAATACCTCTTCAGAGGTTACTTCCTCTTGTTGTAGAATTTCAATGATTTGAGGTGAAATATCACTATATCCAATCGATGACTTTAACATATCAAGTCTTAACAATAGTTTAGTATAAGACTCTTTTTTATTAAACTCTTCGATACTTACCATATCAAATATTTTAAACTTAGGATTTTCAATGGTATGATCTTTTTTTCTAATCTGTTTCATAACTCCTTGAAAATCATCAGACCCATCTTCATTCATTAAACAAAGTTCACCATCAAACACTACATTTCTATCATTGATTTTTTCTATTTCTTTTTCTACTTTACCTAAAGTATCAAATTGTTTTCCTTGACGGGACCAAGAAGTTGCCTTTCCCTTATCATCTACTATAACAATACATCTAACACCATCCAATTTCCTACTTGCAAACCAAGTTTCATTTTCAAAATCTACACGTTTAGGATCATATTTATCAGCTAATGCAACATCAAATGTAGGAATAAGATCCGGAATTACTTTATTGACTAAAGTAGTAGATATTCTTCCTTTTATACTACCATCAATAATATTATAAATAAGTTCTTTATGGGTATCTACTAAAGGATCGATGAATCCATTTACCGCACTTAAGGCGGCATGCCCAGTAATTGTTCTTTTATCTAGAGCATCCAATAAATAAAATAAGTCATAATACCCAGGATTCTCACATAAGTCTTTCCTCTTTTTGAGTGCTGGGGATGTTACATTATATTTTTTGAACGAATCAAATGTATATCGTAAAACCTTTTTAATAAAATGGTTATCTGAATACTTTTTTATTATTTCTTTTTTACTATTGGAGGATGACGTTGCTTGTAACTCATCTACAAAATCTTGAAGGGTATTTAAATTAATTTCTAAACTCATAATTCTTCTTTTTAGTTGTTATATACAAAGATAATAAATAATAACCATAAAACCAAATAAATTAAGATATATTATTAGGCATAAAAAAACCCCTACTTAAAGAGGTTTTTAAATGATGAGTTAAAAATTATTTTTTAGTCAAATACTCCCAGGCTTTAGATGCTGCCCACCCTAGAGCTAATCCTGCGTATAATTTGTACCCGTAAGTTAATAATAACAGACCACCTACACCAGTGGCTGCTATTCCAATATACCATGAATTAACTATTTCTTTAATTTTTTCCATTTGTATGTTTTTTATTATATTATTATTATTAATACCTACAGTCAAGATGGACTGGGTAATTATCTTCACCTTTATCTATTGGAGGTGAATCCAGTAAAGTTGTTATTTCTACTATTCCTATTATTAAGCTTATACCTAATAAAATAAAAATTATTTTATATAATAAGGAAATTTTTTTCAATTTTCCTTATTTAATTTAGAGAGTTCTATACACCGTTCAAAATCTTCCTGTAATGTAAAATACTCTATTAATCGTTGGATGTCATTATCGGAAGGACCGGTTTCAATATTATGGGCAAACAATAACCCTTCACCTCCTTGGTCTAACATTAATTCTTCTAAGGTAACATTCCCTATCACTATATCATAGGAATTTATCATTGCATCATCCATACCTTTTATTAGATCAATTTCATCCATTGTTTCTTTTTATATAAATATATAGATATTAAACTATTTAATCAATAGTTCTAAAGAATATAATATTAATCGGTTTGGGGTCCCTCACCTTTTAACCATTGTAATTTAAGGTCATTGGTGGGTTTAGAATTGGGTTTTTTTAAACTTAATCTATAATGATTGTTAAGGTCAGCCGCAGCAAATTTACAGGTTATTAATCCCATAATTACCATTAATACCATCAGCGGCATTGTAGAGGAAGTGTATTGGGACAGGTTATAATTCCATAACCCATGAAAGGAAGCAGCACAGATAAGCCCAATTAACCCATATACAATGGTTTTAAGTTTTTTATATTTTTGCATATATGATCCGAATATAGATCTAGCACCATATTTTCCTTTATTTATTTGAGATAACCCCAACCAATATCCAAAAAACATACAAAATATCATATGTCCCAGGGTAGAGCTAAAGGAACGTGTAAGGAGTACCATATCTCCATATCTAAAGGTATATAATAAATTTTCGTATAATGCAAACCCCAAACCGACCATTCCCATATAAAACATGATTGCAACAGGATGCAATTTGGTGTTTTTCATACTTGCACTCATAATAACAAATGCTAAAAACTTAGATATTTCTTCCCGAGGACCAACAATGAAAAAATGTTTCATAAAATGATTATAAGATTCCATTTCGAGAAAAGCACTTATTAAATAAACAAAAGTAACGGAAAAAATTCCGCCAAATACATAAAATAAAGATTTTTTAAGGTTGATTGCTCCATGTGGAGAGGTAAGATATATAATGAAAGCATAAATTAAGGGTGGTAAGGTCACTCCTAATAATAATCCTATGTTTAAATTTACCCACATTACAATAATAAATAGGAGTTATTTATACCATTTACCTACTTAAATTGTAAAAGTTTTGTAAGAAGAATCTAAACTAATCCTATGTTTAAAGTAGTATCATCGAAAAAACCTGTTTTACCTTCTAAACCATAATCCCCCAATACTTCATTTACTAATTCTTTCATCTTATCACTGCGACCGGTGATTATATGTACTTGAGGATTACCTAATAAAATGTGCTCCCCAATAAATTTATCTACATGGGTAAATACATCCTTATGTTTTACCCCATGTAGATCTAATGTTAAATTCATTGTTTAATAGTTTGGAGAAATCCTTCCACCTTTTCAATGTTTTCATTTAAAATTTCACAACATTTTTGATTGGTGGTTTCTTTCATTTCATCTAAAGATTTAAGTAAATCGCCTACAATATTTTTACCTTCAGCATCTACTTCTTTTCCTTTTTCTACTAATACATTAAATTTTTCTTTCATTTTATCTTCTGTATGTTGAGCTAATCCTAGTCCTGCATACATTACATTTTTTAAAGTTTCCATTTAAATTAATTTATTTTGTTTGTTATTTAATAAAAGTTGTAATTTGGAGAAGGAGTATTCTTTTTTATACATTTCTCTAAATCTATTAATATAAATTTGAGCAACAGATAAGTGATATCCATTCTTACAACTTTCTATTACCGATAATGCTTTATTTTCAGCATCTATTATTTTATATATCTCCATCAGTTAGTTTTTTTTCTAATTCTTTAATTTTTTCACATGCCTCATATTCCTCTATTTTCTCAAAATATTTTTTACATTTATTTAAACTCTCTTTCCAGTTCTCCTTAGTGACTGTCATAACTACAGTATAATCATTAAGATGATTAACAATTTTAAAAAGAGTAATACTCTCAATATTATTTTCAATTCCTCTTTCTACTTCCTCTAAAATGCGAGTATGGATTTTAAAACGATGAGTATGTAAATATTTTTCTTCGTCTCCTTCCTGATTGATGTGTATAGTCGGTATGTCTCCCATTAGTTATATAATCTGGAGATCATCTCTATTTTTTTAATTATTTCTATTCTCTTTTCAGGATCATTGACCCTCAACAATTGTTTACGTAGTGATCTTAAATCTTTCACCACATCGTCATCATCAAATTTCGTAGCTTTACTATAATGTTCTTTTTTCATTTTTTTCATTTTTCTATATAAAAGATATACTCCACCTGTAAATATAAGGAAAAATATCGTTAAAATAAAATATATCATTTATTTTTTAAATTTAATCACAAATAATTTAATTGTATAGATTAAATGAAAAATACATATTAAAAGAACCTGCACCATCTCAAACCATAAAAGATCCAAAAAAAATAAAGGATAAGTATATAAAGAAATTCTCCCAAATCCACCCACTCGTTTATCATTCCACATCGCATAGGTGGCACTACAGAAAAATATTACTGCACTACTATAGTGGATAAAAGGAAAATCATGCATATTAAATAACGCCAATAGAACTAAAAAGAGAGAAGGATAGGCCCATTCTTTATTTCGATGAATTAATAATCCTAGCGCTAGAATATTGAAAACTGTAGTAAAAATTAAAGGAGAGTCAGTATAATATCTACTATAACTCTCCTTTAATCCAAAAATAAATGGTAATCCTATCATACATGTCATCCCTAAAAGGATTAATAATAATCGAGTCCATAAAGTGAAATAGGAAGGAACATTTTTCATTAAACTTGTGTTGGTATCTATTAATAAGTATAGAAAAAAAACAATTTTCGATTAGAGATTCATTATATAATTACAATATTCTTTATATTTTAGATCCGCGTAATACGAAGCTAGTTCATCTGCCTCTGCTGGTTCAAAACACATTACCTTAATAAGGTCTTGAGTAATAGTTTGTGTCAATCTATGTCTTTCATATGAATGGATTAAACTATAAGAAACATTGTGGGCTAATACTTTAGTTGGCATTCCATTTTCATCTTCTAAAATAGGATAATTAGAAATAAAAAATTTTTCAGCTTTTTTAAAGAAATTTTCTAGTTGTTGTGAAGTAAATGTTGACATGGTTGTTATCTTTAAAACAAAGATACAAAAAAATTACTTATTATCCAAATATATTTCCTCAATTAATTCATATAATTGATTATCTTTTAATGCGAATGTTTCTTTAATATCTTCCAGATCTGGGCACTCAAACTCGTAGTTTTGAGTATATTGTTCAAAGGAAATTAAAAATTTCCCAAATGCTTCTGTAACATCAAAAAATATAGTTCTATCTTTAGTATTTTTAACGATTGCTAATACCCCTTCTTTATCTTCTTTAAATATTTTATCGAGGAGAAGGTGGAAATTAGAATTAATTATCTTTATTTTTAAATTTAATAATTCTTCATCTACTTTATCTCTAAACACTTTTGATTTTTTGGCTTCATTTAATAAAATAGGATATCCATCCTCTTTTATTATATTATTTTTTTCTAGATGTTTTTTAATTGCATCTTTTATAGCATCATTACCCATCATAACAAATATAAGGAATTAAATTAACATATTCAATAGTTGATTATTTAAAAAATAATATATATTATTATACACATTTTATTGGTTTTTTATATATTTATTTATATACAATGAAACCTTAATGGATGAAGATATAAATAAATTAATACTCCAACTTCAATTACAATTAAACAAAAAATATGGAAGGCATTTTAAAAAATTTTACCTTTCTAAACATATTGATAGTGAGAAGTGGGAGGGATTAATTTCCTCTAAAGATGAAGAAGGAGGGCGCAATGCCGAATATTACACCATCAATGAAAATAGAATAGTTAAAGATGATAAAATAACTTATTAATAATCATTGTAAAATCTCTATCCTTTATACAAAGGTAATAATTATTTTAAATACTTTTAATGAGAAAAGAAAAACTTATAGGAAAAAAAGTAATTCTTAAAAATGTCCATTGTATGGATCACATAAATGGATTAGTGACAGAAGAATATAAAGATATAACGGGTATATTAGAAAACATTGGGAGTAATTCTTTTTTTGGGTGGGACATTAGTGCAACAGTAGATGGTAATTCTTATCAGTTAGTGACTTTATCTCAGATCCAACCTATTTATAGATAGGATGAAAACTATATTATTTAAAAA
>Ga0209756_1004312_pt1 | contig 11118 bp, 15 predicted proteins | sample ETNvirenome_6_85_FD_184071 | JGI IMG/M metagenome (GOLD analysis project Ga0209756, IMG submission 184071) | Marine viral communities from the Pacific Ocean - ETNP_6_85 (SPAdes) (version 3) | ecosystem: Environmental > Aquatic > Marine > Oceanic | place: Pacific Ocean | collected 2013-06-19
TACCTAGAACTACCCAATCCAACAGTACACGACTATGAAAAGTTAGCTGAAGAGTATAAAGTAGATATTCTGGAAACCGAACACGAAGGAAAGATGTGTGAGAAATACGGAGAGGCAACAATCATTCAAAATTTTCCAGAAAGAACATCACCATTTTGGAATATGAAACATGACAAAGATGGGATATTCAGTAAGGTAGACGTTATTCTATATGGTCAGGAAACTATTGGGTCCGCAGAAAGAGCGACCAACATAGAAGAAATGAGACACTATTTTGATACAATTTCTGAAGGTGGATACAAAAAGAAGTTATATGACTTATTTGGAAAAGAAAGAGTTGAAAAAGAATTAGACGAATACTTTGACAATGAATTCTTCCCGAGATTCGGAGGAGGAATCGGTGTAACTAGATTGATTAGAGCATTAAAGATGAGAGAAAAAGAATTACAATTAGTATCTTAATTCTTATTGTGGGATGGTGAAATTGGCAGACACACCCGACTGTCTCTCGGGCGGAGAATTGAGGATAAACTTTTAAGCTAACTACTCCGTATAGGTTCGAATCCTGTTCCCACAGCTAATAAATATTTGTTAACTAAGATTTAACAATTCCTTAACATCGAATGCTCTAACTCCTATTATTTATCAATATGGAAACAGAAGTAAAAAAAATAGACATAGCACCAATTATTTACATTGTACTAATGATTGTAGTATTTACCCTCGCTATATAACCCCAAGTTTTACATCTTTTAATTTGGTAAGTAATTTAATTTTTCTTATCTTTGTGTCATACAAAGAGGTGGCACACAAGGTCTGGTAACCGGTAGGTTATTTCATAGTTGGTGTAGATTGGGCAGAACTCGGAAAGAGAAAGGAACCCCCCTCTTTGTTTTTTTAAAAAATAACACATGATAGATGATTTTATAAATAAAGGAATAATAAATTCCTATAAATTGATTACTGGTAAAGCAACTTACGAAGAAATAGTTGAGAAATCAGAGGGGCCTGGTGGTGGGACAATATTTTTTCTCTTTCCCGAGGATGAACCCGATAATGAAGATTTGGATACCATGATTGATTATTTTATATCTACCGAAGAATATGAGAAATGTGCAGTATTAACTAAACTAAAGAAATAAGTGTGAAAGAAATAGACCAGATGTTAAAACAATGGATTCCGGTAAACACCATTATAAGAGAACAATTTAGAAAAATAATAATTAAGGAAATGGCTCGCCAATTTGAATCGGGTCTTAAAGCAAAAATAAATAATGAACGAGAGTAAAGATTTAAAAAGAATACAAGACGTGGTGGGTAGACTAAAGTCCACCAACTCAACTAATAATAAGATTGCTATTATTAAAGAATATGAAGACGACTATATTATTAATAAAGTTTTAGAGTATACGTATTCACCATTCAAACAATTCCACCTAACCAGTACAACGATTAAGAAAAATAAAAAGTTAGAACCTAGAGAAGGGTACAACGATTTATTTTATTTATTAGATGCATTAACTAAACGTACAATCACTGGACATGACGCAATTCAATATGTAAAAGGATATATACAATCTATGGATGAATGGCAACAAGATTTAGTATTCTGTATTTTAGATAAGAACTTAAAGACAAGAACGGGAGCGGACCTAATCAACAAAGCAATTCCAAAATGTGTACCTACATTTAAGGTGGCACTAGCTAACTCCTATGATAAACAAAAGAGTAAAGTTGATTTCAACGAACAAACATGGTTCGCCTCCCAAAAGTTAGACGGAGTTAGATGTCTTGCTATTGTAGACGCGAAGGGTAAATGTAATTTCTACTCAAGACAAGGTAAGACATTCGACACTTTAGATACTCTTAGAAAAGAAATAGAGAGTCTAGGTATTACCAATGTAGTTTTTGATGGTGAGGTATGTATTGTGGATGGTAATGGTGTAGAAGACTTCCAAGGTATCATGAAGGAAATTAAAAGAAAAGACCATACCATTAAAAATCCTAAATATAAAATATTTGATTATCTTACCTTAGAAGAATTCGATACACAAACCAGTACAAGAAATTTAAGTGCAAGATTAAGTACTTGTGTTAAACCCAAACTAAATTGTATAGAAATGTTAGAACAATGGAAAGTAGAATCAGATGAACACTTCCAAGAATTGGCAGAACTAGCAACTAAAAATAACTGGGAAGGTTTAATGTTACGTAAAGACTGTGAATACAAAGGAAAAAGAAGTAATGACTTATTAAAAGTTAAGAAGTTCTTTGATGAAGAATATGTGGTAAAAGGTATTGAAGTTGCAGTCCATAGAATTATTGTAGATGGTTTAGAGGTAGAAGAAGAAATGTTAAGTAATGTTATAATAGAACATAAAGGTTGTGATGTGGGGGTAGGGTCAGGATTTAACCAAGAAGAAAGAAGAATGTATAATGTGCCTGACTTTCATCCAGACAGTTTAGTTGGAAAAACAATCACAGTCCAGTACTTTGAAGAAACCCTTAACCAGGATGGTTGTCACTCATTAAGATTTCCAGTTGTAAAACATGTGTATGAGGGGGAGAGAACTACTTAAAGTTACCCAAGAAAGGCCACAACTCATCACCCACCAATACCTTAGTTACAGAAGGTAATAACCAAGGTGAAACATTTGACAATTTCATTCCATTAGTTAACCACAAAAATACTTGTTGATTTTTAAGTGCTGATACCTGAGCCTCACCAAAAGTACCCGCTCCAGCGGTACCATCAAAATTAATTAGGTTGGTATCACAAACTTGTAACATATATAAATCTTGGTGTACAATTTGTTCCCTTATTTTTTCTTGAAATATTTTAAATTCTTCTGGTGTTAATTCGTTAGATTTCCATTTTTTAAACATATCTTTGAATTCTGTATCAGCTTCTCTAACAGTTTCTGCTCTCATAGGGTTTAAAAGTACTGGTGGAGTTAATCCTTCATAACTTAATTCCCCTGTTGTCACAAGAGTAAGTAATCTCTCATCCTTCACAACATGAGTAGGCCCATAGAAATCCTCAACCTGAGTTCTCCAAGAAACAGCATCTTTAGCAAAATCAATTCCACCACCAAGGTACATGGCTTTTGGTGTGAACACACCTACCGTAGAAGTAGGGTCCATTACATCTAAAATATCAATGGTTTGTTTAATTTCATCCATCGATGCATTAATTAAAAAATTAGTTGCCTTATCAGTAATATAACGTTTTACCCACTTTAGTAGTTTTCCTATTGTAGTTTTCGCTTTAATTTCTGGTATACCTTTATAGGATATTTGTTCGTCTATAGTGGTATACTCTTCTTCGGCATCCATACTCATGGTGTCTGTTAAATCATCACGTAGTTTTTGACGAGCCTCCAAAGGCATCATTAATAATTCATCTTGGATATCAGTAATATCTACTACCTCCTCCTTTAAAATTTTCTTAATTAATTTTTTCATTAATAATCTGTATCAGCTTCTTCACCTTTTATTATTTCAAGACCTGCAGAAGTACCAATTCTGGAAGCTCCCGCATCTACCATTTTTTCTAAATCTTCTCTACTATAAATACCCCCCGAAGCTTTAACCTTTAAAGGGCCAGCATTTAAAGACATAATAGACACATCATCAACAGTAGCACCACCATGTCTCCCATCCTCAGGTTTATAGAATCCCGTGGAAGTTTTTACAAAAACATCACTTGCTTTTTGTTCACCCACACATTCTATTACAATATCTCTAATTAAACTTGTTAAGTCTGCAATCTGTTCAGAGGTTAAAGCAGCGGACTCTATAATCCACTTCACAACCTTACCTTCATCTACACCAATTTTAGTACCCTCACAAACCTCTTTTTTAATTGTATCTAGGTCACCTTTTTGAAAGGCTTTGTAATTCACCACAAAATCTAATTCATCAACGTTATTCCTAATAGCTTCTAAGGCCTCGTCGAATTTGTCACCCATCCAAGAATCACCACTAGGAAAACCTATAACCGTCCCTACTAATAGGTCCGAATCATACTCCTTAATCATCTGGTCCGCTAAACCAACAAATTCTGGTCTTATCATAACTAATTTCATGTTATGGTCCATAGCGTCCTGAATAGTTTTTATGACTAATCTAGTTGTTTCGTCATCACTAATACCTGCTTGGTCCGAAGTCTTTAAATAAGTAGAGTCTATGTACTGTCCCACATCATCACCTTCAGTGAGTCTAATCAATTCTTTAATCCTTTGGATATCTTCTGTAATCATGTCTTTCATTAATAATAAATATATTTAAATTCTTTAATATTATCTAGGAGTATTTATAATAAAAAGATTATGATAAATTGGATTAATGGTTTTGATGCCGGTAACAAAAAAGAAAAGTACAGTTTAACTCTTAGATGTGGAACACTAACCCTATTTGAACTAAAAGTAGACAAAAACCAGCTAAGGTTTATGTTATTAAACTTTGGGTTTGAACTTTATTTCTAAAAATATGGATAAATACATATACAGAGGTAAATTAGATAGGGTAATAGATGGAGACACTATTGATGCAATGATAGATGTTGGATTTGATATCTGGGTTAAGAAAAGAATTCGTTATAAAGGAATAGATACCTGGGAAAGCAGAACTAGAAACCTTGAAGAAAAAAAATTAGGTCTAGCTGCTAAAGCACGCAATAAAGAATTGTTAGAACAAGTTAGCTCCAAATCAGGATACTTTAGATTAAAATCTTATGGTGTCGGAAAGTATGGAAGAGTGTTAGGGGAGATATTCATAATGGATGTTAATGAAAATACTATATGTATAAATAATCAACTAATAACTGAAGGACACGCATATGTGTATGAAGGAGGTAAGAAAAAATTATTAACTGAGGTAAAAAATGGCTAAACCAACACAAACTGAAATATTAAATGAGGTTTTACTAGAACTGCAAGAGATTAAAAGAGGTCTCCCTAATGGAGAGATAGCTTTAATGCAGAAGTCTTTAGAAGACTTAGAAGAGGGTCAGAAAGCTCTACAAAGTGAAATCAGAACCGTCCAAAAAAGACTATTTAATCCAGATAGTGGAGTTATAGTCGAGGTTAATAAAAATACTGAGTTCATGAAAGAAACCCAACCAAAACTTAAAGAAGTGGATAATGTGGTTTCCTGGAAAGGAAACGTAACAAAAGCTTTATGGGTAGTATACTCAGCTATAATAGGGGTAATCATAAAGTTATTATTTTGGAATTAATAATTACCATAATAGTTTCCCTAATATTGGGTAAAGCAATCTGTTATTTTGCCCACCAAAGAGATTCGAATCAATAGCAATCACTATTGTCTTAAATAAAATGTTTTACTATATTTAAAATAAAATTATGAGTGAAAGAAAATTAAATACAACCCACAATACTAATAAAGATTTATTGGATAAGTCTAAAGAAATGATGGAGAGACTTAAAACTACAAAAAAAGCGTACAACCCAGCACCTAAAGAATCTAAAGATGGAAAGGTACAGAAATAAGTGGTTTAGACTCACACTAGAGAAAGACTTAAAATCCCACGATTTAGGGGTGAATGTGCACTGCAAGGAAGATGGTATCCACATAACCGTCCCACCCTACCCATCTACAGGGGATGACTTCACCGATGATTATGCAAGTGAAGTATTAAGAGAAGACCATGACACAGAACGAATCATAAAAAAAATAAGAAACATCACCAAAGATTACGAAATCAACGTAGACTTAGAAAAGGCTTTATACGGTGATAATATTAAAATAAAACTTAAAGTAGAAAATGCTTGAAAAAATTAAACTAACATTCTTAACGTGGGGGCTTATCTTTATTATGATTCTAATGTTTGTTTATTTAGGATTGTGGACAATATTTTCTATATGGTGGATTTTAACAAATAATATGATTGATAGAAATATGTTTATAATACTAACCACATCTATCTCCTTTATCTTATCACTCTTGCTAGTTCTAGCAAGTCTTTTTACAAAAGAAAAATAAAATTACTTACTTCTTGTTTATTTAATTATAAATTATTATCTTTGTGGTACAAATTTAATCTAATAATATAAAATAAATGAAAAATAATAACTCACTCACAAGAAAAGAACTAATAGAACTAGTTCCATCCGCATTCGCAAACCAACAATCACCAAAGGTCTCCAACAAGTACACATTCATATCAACCTCTACAGTTTTAGATGATATGGAAAAATTGGGGTGGGAACCTTTTAATGCTTCCCAAAGAAAATCTAGAAAAAGTGAAGACGCTATGTTTACTAAACACTTAATTAGATTACGTAATAATGAGGTTGGTAAAATTGGGGACTCTATTCCGGAAGTGGTATTAACTAATTCACATGATGGGAGAAACGCTTTTACCTTACACGCAGGATTATTTAGGTTAGTATGTTCTAATGGGTTAGTTATAGCTGACACAACCTTTGAACAGGTAAAAATCAAACACCAATGGTATAGTTTTGATGAGATTAGAAAGATTATGGATGGGATGTTAGAGGTGGTACCTAAAGTCATCACACAAGTCCAAGAATTAAACGCTATTAGTCTGAGTGACGACCAACAAGTTGATTTCGCAACAAAAGCTCTATTGACAAGATACCCTAAAGGTAATGAGAACTTAAACGTAGAAGACCTATTATCCCCAGTAAGACAGGGAGACAGAGGAGACCAATTATGGAAAATATTTAATGTGGTACAAGAAAAACTAATAAAAGGTGGGTTGGTATTTAACAACAAGAAAGAAAAAATGCAAAAACTTAGACCAATCATCAACATAGATAGAAGAATTGAGGTAAATAAAAAATTATGGGAACTTACTGAAGCTTACGTCTAATATGGAAACCATACCGTTACACAAATTCTCACACGAAGAGTATTGGACACAAGAATATGAAAAGTTCAACACTCTTCTACCTGGGAGTAGAAATCATAAAAACACAAATTTATTTAATGTTGGGTCTAGGGATAACCCAGACCTGGTTGTTTTTAAATTTAAGAAACAACACACTAATCTAACAGATGAAGAGTGGAGAAAGTTATGTTTTTCCCCTTATGTAAACACTAAAGTAAAAAGAATTACGGTGGTTGTGGAAAAAGTAGTAGATAGTGGTATAACTAAAAAAGTTAGGATTAGTAGGTATTTTACAGTTAAAGGCAGGAAATGTGGTGCAAAATATTTTTGGAGACAAAGAGAAGTTGTTCACGTAACATTTGATTTGGTCCATAATAATGTATATAAAACAACAACACAATATACAGGTAGAAAAAAGAACACCACGGTGATGAAGAACCCATTTAAATATTGGAAAAAAGAACACTTCAACCTAAGTGAAGTACTATTTGATATAGACTTAAGTGAAAGAACAGTACTCAACAACCTAAATAAGTTTATTGAGAACCCACAATATTGGGATAAGAGGGATAAAATAAGTGTAGGAATATTCAAATGTAAAAAATCCCTTATTAATGAGTTATGTGGTAAAGACTTCAGACTTATTACAAAACTAAATAAAACTGCAAATATTCTAGAACTAGCTAGTATGTGGTTTACTAAAGTTAGGTGTATTAAAACACCAGATAAATGGATGCATTATTTCATACATAACTACCCAGGAATTAAACCACTAAAAAAGAAAGGTAATAATCTGATTCAAACCATACTAAAAGAAGAAGGGATTTATTCTAAATACGCGGTAAAACTATTCAATACCTATACCGACATTAAATTACCTTCGTATCAAATGATGTTAGAAATTTTAGGTATACATTTACTAAGGGAACTAAACCCAGAACTCTTAACACAAAAATATAATATGGGGTGGCAACTGAATATGGAATTAACCACAAAAGAAAAAAGAAATTTTGTATTAATTTTAAACTCTCTATTAAACCATTATAATTTTGAACCCCCAAATGTAAATAATGTTATTTCTGATTTAGTTTCAGACCATTTAGGTAGATTAAAAGTTAGATTAGTAAGAGAAGGACTTAACCCTAAACTTAAAGCCACTAATTATGATGAATTCATAGAAGAACACCAAGAATGGACAAATATAGTTGATGAAATTAATAACACTACCTCTATAACCCATATCTACGATAAAGATTTTTTAAATCATATACAACAACCTATTACTATTGGTAATAAAACAATGACACCAGTAGTTTTAAGAGACACTTATGAATATAGAGATGAAAGTAATGTACAACGTAACTGTGTTAAGACTTATATTGAAGATAAAGATACTTGTATTATCTCATTAAGAGACGATAAAGACATTAGAATAACTAATGAGTTTATCCCTAAGGGTAAGAACAAAGTAATGAGTAACGTACAAAGTAGAACAAGATTTAATCAAACGGTCTCAGAGGATTTACAACCATTTGTTAATGTGTTAAATTTAAAAATAAAAGAAACATCAAAAGAAGGGTTATATAAAAAGAATCAAGTAATTAGAGAATGTAAATTTACTGGTAAGTTAGAAACTGTGGAAAAAAGAGGTAGGTATAATTACCGCTTTGAGGATGATTTACCATTTTAAGAAAAAATATGAAAGAAGAAAAAATACAATATTATGAAGGTGCCTACGCGGATGAATTCCCGATAGGACCATATTTTAGAGACACATTTAATACGGTCCCTAGTAGTTTAAGATACGATTATTCATTTAACTATAAAGAACTTATAGAATACCTCACTCAACACCAGTACTTGGAACCTTTAGCTACCTATGAAATTGTAAGTGATAAAAACAATGATGGTACAACCAGAATATTTTCTGCTAAACAACATCAGAAATTTTTAATAAGAGTAGAGAACGTCAAAGATGAAAAAGAGGGGTGGATGTCCATATACTACGCTAACAGAAGTTCATTAGATAGTTTAATGGATGGATTAGATAAACTTAAAAGTGACAACTCCAATAAAAAAGTAGGTTTGATAGTAAAGGATGAATACGGTCTTACCTTACAAAAATTTGATATTAGTGGTAAGGACAAACTAAATTTAAGTAAAAACTATAATAAAGGATTTAAGAAAATATCTAATAAGATAGTTAAGAAGTTAAATGAAAAAGATGGTAAAGGTATCATTCTACTACATGGAAAACCAGGAACTGGGAAAACAACCTACATTCGTCATTTAACAAAACTAATTAATAAAGAAGTTATATTCTTACCCAATAACATGGTAGATATGTTAGCAACACCAGAGTTTGTGCCTTTTATGATGAAACACCCTAACTCAGTATTAATAATAGAAGACGCAGAAAAAGTAGTAAAAAATAGAAGTGGAAATGGCAATGAGACAGCAGTATCCAACCTACTTAATTTAAGTGATGGAATTTTGGGGGATTGTTTAAAAACACAGATTGTAGCAACATTTAATACTGATAGACAATTGATTGACGAGGCTCTCTTACGGAAGGGAAGGTTGATTGCGGAATATAAATTTAACAATTTAGATATTGACAAAAGTAATAAATTACTTAAATCATTAAATATAGATTACATTACCACCCAACCAATGCCCTTATCCGATATATATAATTATGAGGATAATCTGGGTGTGGGAAATAATAATAAAACTAAAATAGGATTTTAAAATGACAAAAAAGATTCACGTATACTCCACAAAAGACTGTCCTTATTGTACAGAATTAAAACAAATGTTAGATAATTATCCCCTTCCTTATGAAGTAACTGATGTTGATGAACACGAAAAAGAGTGGGATGAAATGTGTAAAACATTAAATATTGAATTTGTACCTACTGTTATTATAGTAGATGACCACTTAGATACAGCAAAATTATTAACCCCAGATATTCACTTTGATGAGGTACAAGAATGTTTTGACCAAATAGTAGAAGAGATTAACAATAACGGTCATACTTACTAAACCACCAGATATTTATATTTGATGGAAAACACAATCAATATAGATTTACTTAATAGATTCATGAAAGATTTCTGGCCTAAACATGGTCGTCAGTTATATAAGGACCTATACAATACCTATCACCCAACCTCCTACGAAGAAAGTTTTATGAGACCCAGTTCTAATTTTGAGAATGCTTTAGAGACTCTTGCAGATGCAGTTCATGAAGGAAAAAAATTAGGACTTATAGATTCTAGTGTGGATTGGTCAGATATAGTTCACTATGACGATAATAACTACTCTACATCTGATTTAAGATTAATTGACGACAACGGACTACCAACACTCAACAACAAATTAGAGATAGTGGATAATACAAATTTAGATTGGATTCATGCAATCCTACTATTTGATGTACTATATGATATAGTAGAGGAATTTAGGTGTTATTGTGGGCTTAATGGTGTTGACCCTAATTGTGAGGGAAAATGTATGGATGAGTTTCCACCAAAATTTCAGAAGACTTACGGAGTAACACCTGATGGAAATAGTACTTTAAAACAAGATTACTACACCCTTTTGAGTTTTATGAAAGAATTAGAAAAAGCTGGAGTCCCAGTAAGTAAAATTATAGAACCATATAAATTAACACCGATTAAATTAATTGATACGGGTACTTCTGATTACAATGAAGAAGGTGAACCACGAATCCAAAACCCAATAGGGGATTGGGAAAATATGATGGATGCAGAGGCAATAGCTATGGACGCTCCTGATAGACTCGAGGAACAATATCCAGAACAAGAACCAACAAAATCCATGTTCCAAAAAACCCTTAACGACATGGGAGTACAACTACAATTCGTAGGAACATTTGGATTTGGTATTAGTGGGATGTTCGGGTTCGTCAAAGAACTACTAGAAGGGCAATACCCAACACTAAGTGAAGGAGAAATAATCTTAATATTTTTATCCGCATTATCTTACCTAAGTATTAATACAATAAAAGATATCCAAAGACTGAGAGAGGAAGTTAAGGGTAGAGGTTTAGGTGGTTATGTAAATAAAGTGGTAGAATTATTAAAAGATTTTGAAAATATATCATTAAAAGTCGCGGAGAAAGCTGGATTTACTGTATCATCTTTAGCTGAACTTTTGGGTTATACATTCTTACTGGTACCTATCCTAGATATTACTAATAGAATAATAGGTGAG
>Ga0209756_1004317_pt1 | contig 11108 bp, 7 predicted proteins | sample ETNvirenome_6_85_FD_184071 | JGI IMG/M metagenome (GOLD analysis project Ga0209756, IMG submission 184071) | Marine viral communities from the Pacific Ocean - ETNP_6_85 (SPAdes) (version 3) | ecosystem: Environmental > Aquatic > Marine > Oceanic | place: Pacific Ocean | collected 2013-06-19
TATGGGTTTAACTTAAATGAATCCAACATCCATACAGGAGTTGATGATGAATATACAGATATCACCGATAACAATGATGGAACTTTTAGTGTAGTTTTACCACGCACTGGCGTTAATGTTACGTTTAAACTCTTAAATGGCCATGACGAGCGTAGATTGCTCGATGGCGTGACAAGCGACAATAAGAGAAAAAAGCCCGGCAAAGCAATTACTCGCCAGCTTTCGAATATGATCGTAGCGGTTAACGAAGATAACACTCCGCAAGCCATTAAATATTTAGTAGAAAACATCCCTTCATTGGATGCACGTCATTTGCGCCTCTCTTATCGGCGCGTTGCTCCCAATATCGATCTTACACAAGAATTTTCTTGCCAAGAGTGTGATTATGAGCAAGAAATGGAGGTGCCGCTCTCCGCGGAATTTTTTTGGCCTGACCGATGAATATATGGAGAGTGTTTATGAGCAATTTTTCTTCCTAAAATATTCTGGAGGATGGTCGCTCAGTGAGGCATATAATTTGCCTGTCGGACTAAGAACGTGGTTCGTTAAAAGATTAGTGCAACAGTTAGAAAATGAAAAGGAGGCGATTGAAAACGCCTCCAAGGGCAGAGGCGGGAACTCACAAACTTTAACAGCCCATAACCAGCCCCAAATACCTGAAAACATGGAGCAATGGATTGGCGATACCGAATAGGTTCGCCTTTTTTGTGAACAACTATTTATTTTAGAAAGGGCATCTTTAAATGGCTGATATCGATAATAAATTACTGGAGCGAATGGTTAAAGCCTTAGAGGCTTTGGAGGGCGGCGAGCGTGCGTCCAAGAAATCACGCAAAAAGAAAGACGAGGATACCGAGTCTGAAGCTAAAAAAGAGCGCACCAAACGCCGCGCCCGGGCTAAGGACGATGAAGAGCACCTAAAGAATCTTCAAAAAGAACTGAACAACGTCAAAGAGATTGATACGATGTACGAACGTCGGTATCAAAAAAGACAATTACAGGCAGAAATTGAAGCTCAAGAACTTAAGCGACATATTGAAAATCTCGAAAAGCAGAAAAAGATGTCCGGGACCCTTACAGCGGCCGACGAGGAACGTTTAAAGGCACTCAAAAAACAAGAAGAAAAACTTGGCGAACAATTAGACAAGCTTGATGAAATAAAAGACGCCATGGAAGACTTGAAGGATCATGCTGACAATTTCGCTGGCGCCTTGGAAATAGAGGAATCTGTCGACGCAGTGGGCGCCCTCAGTAGTGGGTTTGAGTTTGTTTCAGCGGCAATCGCCGGCGGCACCGATGGCATAATGGCTTTTGCGGAGCAACTGGGCGGCAACATCATGTTCACCATGATCAACAATATGGCCGGCCTTGCGCTTGAGGCTGTGAACTCTCAAAATGCATTCATGAAGGCGACCGGCGCCGGAACGGATCTTGCCGCCGTGACCACGGACGTATATGAAGCAACCAGGCTCTATGGCTCTGGTCTAGACGACGCAGTCGAGTCCGCAACGACCCTGTTTAAGACGACAACAGACTACACTATGATGGCCTATGACCAACAGAAGGCCCTCGCAGAGACTGGAGCAGTTTTAGAGGAACTTGGCGTCGGCATACAAGATTATGCAATGGGAATTCAAATTTCTACTAAAATGTTGGGCCAAAATGCCACGCAAGCTGAAGCCACTTCTAGAGAATTGGTGGCCTTTGCTAAGGATATTGGCGTAGCGCCCGAGCAGATGGCATCTCAATTCGCATCTGCCGGCGGCCAATTGGCTAAGTTTGGTAAAGACGGAGTTAAAGCTTTCAAGGACATTTCGATGATCTCCAAGATCACAGGCATGGATATGAACAAGATCCTCGAAATAACCAATAGATTTGATACTTTTGAGGGCGCCGCAGACCAGGCAGGAAAACTTAATGCCGCACTGGGCGGCAACTTTGTGAATGCAATGGATCTGATGATGACAACGGATCCGGCAGAACGTTTTGGTATGATTAGAGACTCGATTTTAGATGCAGGTCTATCTTTCGATGATATGTCGTACTATCAGAAGAATTTCTATAAAGACGCCCTCGGTCTTTCTGATGTGGGTGATCTAGCAATGATGCTTTCAGGCAACATGGATGGTTTAACTGGTGAAATGGGCAAAAACAGCGAAGAATTGGTAGCAATGAAAGAGAACGCTGCAGCCGTCGCGAGCATACAAGAACAACTAACCGCACTTGTTGCAGAAATGACACCAGTATTAACTGGGCTGATGAATGCCATCCGCGGCGTGGTTGGTTTCTTGCGGGAATATTCCGGTGCTTTAAAGATTGTAGTGAGCTTATTCGCTGCCTATAAAGCTGGTATTTATGCATTAATGGCAGTAGAGAAAGCTAAAATGGCCATGGACAAAGCAAAACTCTTCTTCACCTCTTTGAGCACCAAAGCCAACAATGCGTTGGCAGAATCGCAAGATAATGTAAGCAAGGCGACGACAAAAGGCTCAATGAAGATGCAGCTTTTCTTGATGGCAATCAGAATGGTCGCCTTCTATCTTTTCCAGAAGCAATTTGCATCTAACTTCGTAGAAGGTATTGGAAAAATGGCCGGCGCGTTCCGGTTTGTTGGGGAGGCTTTGGAAGCCGTCTTAGAACCACTATCGAATAATATAAAGGGCATTTTAGCCCTCGGCGCAGCTGTTCTTATGATGGGCGGCGGCGTTGCTTTAGCTGCTGTGGGGATGGCCGATTTGGCACGTGCCTTCGGTGAGGTTGGGGATAATGGAGGATATGCCGTAGCGGCAATTGCTATGGTGGGGGCTATAGTACTGGGGCTAGCCGCCTCAATAATTGCCCTGGTCGTATATACTGGAGGCGTGGGAGCCGCTGCGATACTTGCGTTTGGCGCTGCGTTCCTTATGCTCGGTACCGGCGTGGCACTAGCAGCAATGGGAGTTAAGACGTTTGTGGAAGCCTCACAGGGGGTTTCCTTCACCGCCATGGCAGAACTGGCCTCGGGCCTGTATCTCGTCGCGGGAGCCATGACGCTGCTCGGCTTAGGTCCAGCCCTTATCGGAGCCTTGGCACTATCAATTCTTAGCGCGAATATGATCGCGTTAGCCACTGCGGCCGAAAAACTGCCCTTTGTGGCCGATATGATGAAAATGCTTGGTACCGTCGTGGAAGCAATTACAGCACCCCTTCGAATAATGGAAAGCGTGTTCGAAACACTTACAGACCCGCAAAGAATTGCTGACTTAGCAGTAGGCTTTGTAGCGATCGCAGACGCAATAGATAAAATCCCAACAACCAAGGCGGTTGCAATGACTGCTACTCTCGGCGCGACAGCTGCCGCGGCAACAGCAACGGCCGTAGTCGGTGGAGGAGCTACGATGGCGGCAAACGTGGTATCTGCAATGGGGGCCAATAATACTGCAGCGCCTGCAGCACAGGCCCAGGAACGCCCATATCAAGTTACGATCAACTTGCAAATGGGAGACGATATTATTAAGACAGAAGTGGTGGACATAGTTGGCGGAATCGCCAAGCGCGCCATCGGCTTGATGTAAGGAGACAAACATGGCAAAATATAAATCAACTAATTATGGCGCCGACGCCGGCACAACCGTGTTCAACAATGATAAGTACGGAGGAACAAAGACCGCCACTACTTATCCTGCAGACGGCAGCGATAGGATGGCCGAACACCAACACATGGCCCTTGTTTTTCAACATGTTCCTAGCACCAGTACTGTCGCATTTAAAGCATTTATCACAGCCTTCAACGAAAGTTATAGCTGTGATTGGTCTACTGAAGAAGTTTACGGCCGAACTGATCCGATTATGCTATTTAAGGGCAATCGAAGATCAATCGCACTAAACTTTAGAGTACCAGCATACTCCTTGAGCGAGGCATATGAAAACCTTGGACGCGTCCAAAGATTATCTCAATTTCTTTATCCAAATTATAAAGGAATCTCGTCGGCGGGCTCAAAAAGCGCCCACGCCCAGACGATTGCTCAGTCGCCCTTGATTAGATTAAAAGTCATGAATCTGTTGGCAAATCAGAATGATGCGCCCGATGCAGAAACTGCCATGAGATCTCAGCAGAATTTAGCTGCAGCAGACATGCTTCAAAATTATTTTAAGAATGGGATGATAAAATCATCATCTCCGAATGGTCTCTTGGGAGCTATAACCTCTTTTCAAGTTAACCACAATTTAGAAAATTTAGATTATGGAGTAATAGAGCACGGCGCCGGCACTGTACTTCCAAAGATGATCGACGTAACGGTACAATTCCAGCCAATCCACGAGCACACAATCGGCTGGAACGACATGGAACCAATAAACCCACACTGGCCATATGGAATTCAGCTTAAGACGCCAGGCTCGACGCCCGCCGCTTCAAACTCGGCACCAAACGCCACAGATGATGACTTACCAGAACAGGCAAGAGCTAATGCCCTCTCAGACGCAGCCGCTGCAGTAGCCGCGGATCTTGCACACCGCCGCAATTCACTCTCGAACGCATACCGCACATTGACCACTGGCGATGGCCAAATGACCTCTGGCATGGCTGAGACATACAATAACCTCGTCGATAGTTATAATCGCGATCTTGCCGCGGCCCGAGATGAGCACGGGGCAGCCGCTCTGACAGAGGGCGGCATGAGTGATACCGGTGCGATGAGACACTATCAGTAAAGGATAAATAAAAATGGCACGATATAACAAGGATAGAAAAATCATTAATGCTAGCGAGTATTATAGATTTTTAAGGGAAAAAAGAGGAGTAAAATCCATTACCCATTACGAAACTCCAATACTGGCACACCCCTCGGTAATGGAACGAGCCCAGCTGCTAACTACGAATTATATTTGGAAGTATGGAGATCGGTTTTACCAATTGGCAAATCAGTATTATAACGATCCAAGATATTGGTGGGTTGTAGCATGGTATAACGGGTATCCTACCGAAGCAGATATAAAGCCCGGCGCCTTGATAGCCATTCCAGTGGATATAGAAGAGGCTTTGAGCGCTTTGAGGGTTTAATTAATGTCAGATTTGGAATTTTGTATCACCCAAGAAGAGTGGAATGAAGCTGATGGAGCCGAGCGCGAAGCTCTAAACGCGCAAGCGGCCTCTGCATACTGGAAGGCATTCGAAGTAATACATCAAAACTCAAACTGGAAACCGGTCGAAACAGATGGTTTTCTCGGTATTGGGGCGATAAAAAAGCCAGCCACCTTTAAGGGTTCGGAATTTGATCCTTATGGTGGTAATAGTAAAGCGAACAGATGGGGTACCGGCGATTTGCATGCTGGCGCCATGGCGTATAAAAGAGCCCCATCTTTAACCGGAACGGGGGATTCAAAATATCCATCCAGATCCACTAAGAAATATCCATTTTGCCCAAAAACCGTGATGGATACAGCAGAAGAGGGTTATAAGTCTTTTATTAAACAACTTGCTGCTCTGGGTGCTTCAAATGCTGACAAGATTGGCGTCAACAGCGGCATCGGTCACACAGAAATCGCCCATGCAGCTAAAGGGCCGGAAGAAGCGGCAGAGATAGCGGCCAAGTCCGCAGCCGTAAAAGCCAAAAAAGAAGCCGAAGAAGAAGCTATCGCACGCGCGGTGATAGGGGAATACAAGGACGTTGAATATAAAGAGCAGTGCTTTTTGCTAGCCAAGATCTTCGAAATCATTCAATATAAAAACTTAAACATTGAACCCACCACCATAAAGCCTCTCCCCTATAACGCAGGTGAAGGAAATTCTTGTCTCATGGTTCAAAGCGATCCATATGCTTTTATGAACAAAATGACTCAATATCCAACGCAACAACACTTGTTAGAGGCCAAATCTCATGAAATTGCAAATTTGCAACCAAAAATTAGACTCTATAAGGTTTTAAAAAATGCAAATGGAGAAGAGTTTAGCCAAGAGTTTAATTTTGACTCACACGCTACTCAGAATGATCTAGCTGCGATGCTTACCACTGCTGGAAAAAGAGGTTTTGGTGCTGGTATAAAACAATTTAGTTTCACCTATGAAGGAAACAATCCTTTTGCTGTTAAAAAGAGCATCAGCGCCAAGCTATCTATTTTCGCCAATACTTTCGATGAGTTGTTGAAAGATCGCGGCGGCTATATGTATGCCGATTTGGCTCTAAAAACTGGCGGTTCACAAGCTCGCGAAGCACTTGAAAAGTTGAACCCACAAGATGCCGATGTCAAGTTGGATAACCTGTCAAAATTAGATTTCCGACTAAAAGCCGTGGTGGGTTGGGCTCAACCCCCTAATCCAGCTTTTAGTAACTCGGCAATTTCCGATGCTATTAACAATTCTTTTGTTACTTTAAACTTGACACCAACTGTTCATGAATTTAATTTTGATGATCAAGGTCGAGTGACTTTTACTTGCAATTATCTAGCGTATGTTGAGGACTTTTTTGATCAACCAGCATTCAATGTTTTTAGTGAAAGAGTGGTCGAGAAAAATATATTAAAAAGAAAATTGCAATACAAAGCATACAACGAAAAATGCGATGCACAAAAAATGGCAAGCTACAAAAAACAACTTGCACCAGAAGTCAAGTCAGACAAGAATAAATCACTACGCAGTATTTTTACGCTTTTATCAAAATATGATAGATTAAATTACATAAACTTGCCCTATGCTCATTTGTTAAATTTTAAAGAGCAGGGCCCCTATTTTAACTTAGAAGAAGCCACTGGTTTTGAAATAGGAAAGATGACCGAAGGGGGCCGAGTTGGGTTAGCAAAAGCGATCGTTGAGGCGACTTCAGATCCAGCCCAAGAAGCGGCAAAAGATGAAGGATTCTTTTCTTCTGCTTGGGATACAGTAAAATCTTTGGTTAGCGATAGTTCGGAAGAGGACAAGAGAACAGAAAAAGAAAAAATGATTAGCAAAATTACAAAAGATGCTCAGACAGAACAAATAGTGTTCTTTTATTTAGCTGACTTAATTGACGTTATTCTTAAAGGAATGGAAGATAAACTAAGTTCGTATGAAGCAATTATGGCCGAAGCACAGGGAGAGTTAGATGGAGTACCCGCAGAATTAATAGAAAAAGAAAAAGAGAAATCACAGCGATATTATCAAAACTTTAAAAAGTTTAGGGTCTTGCTGGGCCCCGTCGAAATAATAAATCCGGCCAACCCGGCAAAAAGCGCAATGGTAAATTTTGGCGATATACCCATCTCTCTGAGATATTTTCTTGATTGGTTGGGAGAAAAAACAATTAAGAGAGATGAGGCAACTTATCCTCTTCCAAAGTTTTTAAATGACCTCATGAACAACTTAATAAGAGACTTCTTAAATAATGATAGTTGTTTTGGCTACTCAATTAAGCAAAAAACGCGCCTTAACCAAGCATCCATTACAGCTTATTCAGATGGCGGCTATGAAGGCACAGGTCTCGATCCAGTTGCCGGAAAAATTGGAGAACTAAGAATGGAAAGCGAGAAGAATACAATATCTCGATTATATACAGACGTACTAAAGAGAGATTCGTTTCCAATTTTGAACATCTCGGGAATTAGAGATGATCCGCGCGCCACCAAAAGCCATGAAGACGAGTTCAATTTTTTAATATATTTTGCTGCCAGAACACAGCCCGTAGAGAGGATGAATGGCAATTATCATGAGGATGTGTCAAACGGAATTCTTCATTACATGATTGGAAAAGATCGAGGAATAATTAAAAATATACAACTTCAAAAGACAGAATCTCCAGGCTTAAAAGAGGTGCGATTTGAGCAAGAAGGTTTTGATGGTTTAAATCAATTGAGAGAAGTTTACGACGTCACAATAGATACTTATGCAAATGTTAACGCTTTTCCTGGGGTTTATATATTCGTCGATCCGAGAGGTTTTGTGCCAAATATGAGTTATGAAGTAAAAGAAGAAGGGTTCAATATCGAAGATCTCAGCGACTATGGCCTGGGGGGATATTACATGATTATTAGATCGGAACACGTATTCGGCCCGGGCAAAGCAAACACAAGAATAACCGCAAAATGGGTAAATGAAATTCACAAAGAACTAGATAAAAGAGACAAGAAGGCTGTAAAAGTTGGTAAAGCGCCAAAAGACACGCCTAAGAAATGCGGAATCATAACTCAAGAAAGAAAACAGGGAGAATCTTCATGGTTCTCCAACCTAATGGGGAGTGAACTCACCCCCGCAGAACCAAAAGACACGGTATCGAAGCCAGATCCGGAGAATATTTAGGAGATTAAAAATGTCGAGTTTTTTTTACAAAGAAGGCCCGGGCGGTAGAAGCAAGGATTGTTATCAAAAAAGATTAATATACAAAAAAGATATTGCAGCCGCAGAAGGAGACGAATATCAACCAACCAATCTGCAAGACTTCTCGTTCGCAGAAAAGAGGCTTTACGGAAGAGTCAATCGTGTTATGATGCCGATTATTGCTGATGGCCCGGGCGCCCAACTGGCAGGCATTCGCAGATCAGAAGACAAAATGAGGCCGGCCTATACTTTGAATTTTGTGGCCGACGCTTTTGAAGGTCTCGCACTACAATTTGAGAAAGCAATAATAAGTCAAAAGATAAATCCTAACGATAGATACCTGTCCGAGCTTGTTGCTTTTGGCGGATTTCAAGATCCTAAGTTTTTGTATAATCAAAGTTTAAATGTCTACAAAAATATTTTAGTAAAAAAAATGAAATCGCCAAAAAATGCTGGATTTATGAATTTTGAACAATTTATTTTAAAAATATCTGAATTTATAGAATCTAGTGCTCGCAAGTCGCCTTTAACCATGCCGGCTTTTATCAAAAGCACGTATTGTCCAATCAGTGTATCTGGGTTGTCAATTGATATAGCAGATCAAAAAATAAGTGACGATTTAAATAAGATTGAAAAATTTAAAAAAAGTAAAAACTGGAACTTCTTCTTAAATGCATGCCAAACATATGGTTTCATGGTGGACAAAGACATTCCTTGGAGATTGGTGGCAGATATTGGATCTCCGCAAATGCTGGCATATGCAGCGGCCTATGATATGAATTCCACAAATCAGTTATTGTCAATGACATATGTTTACGCACATGATTGGTATTTTGATAAATTTAAAAGATTTTTGATAGATTTATACAATCTCTCGAAACAGACAGTTTTTACTACGAGCACGTGCAAAGATGGCTCATTGAGAGTCGCCAGAGCCGAACCTCAAGCAATTGGGCAAATAGACGATTTTTACGCCTTAGAACTTTATTGCAAAATAAGGTTTATCGAAGAAGAGAGCCACTTTACCGCCGGAGAAAGATTCCAACTTATGGATGATGTGATGGAGATGGCAAGAATAGATTTCAATGGTGCTCTTTATGGTTTTGAAAGAATATTAAATAAAACGTTTGACTATTCTGGATCTTTAAGCTATATTAATGATAGACTACCTGAAATGATTGAAGCTATGAAGAAACAAGACACTTATGTTGATCCTGTAGACGGCGTACAAGCCGCCGAGCTTTTTGAAGGTGGTCCGTAGCGGGCATTAAATGTATTTTCAAACTATCGATGACAAAAAAGAGTGTATTGGTGTATACAAAGATGGCCATCTATATTTCGATGAGATGCCCCCCGAAATGCTCAGAACTTGGAGATACTCTGGCACCCTTGAAGAAATGGATGTGGATTATGCATGGCTATACACTAGTGGCGCTGACATCTCTGCGAAATTACCAGATAAAGTTAGAGAAGAATATAAGGCTACCAATCGAAAAATGGTGGCATATAAAAAGTCTTTTGACTTAGCTAAAATAAATTTACATGAACATTGTTTTTTTGATTTGGTGCCACATGATTTTTTAAAAAGATTCTTGGAGTGCCGAAATCAAATTACTGAATATGTGTTTGAAAATTTTGAACGGCCTCCCAACTACGAGCACATGAGAGATGTCTATCAACTGCTTCACAAAATAAAATACCAAACCTTGGAGGTAAACGGCGACGATTGCCGCTCTTTGTTCCTGCAAAGTTCAGTTAGGGCAGATGCGAAGAAGTTTTTAAACAAAAAAAATTACATTGATTATAATCTATTTGGCACACGAACCGGCCGCCTCACCACAAATGAAGGTTCTTTCCCGATTCTGACAGTAAAAAAGGAATTAAGAAGGCTCATTAAGCCAAAGAATGATTGGTATCTTTCTCTTGATTATAATGGCGCCGAGATTAGGACTCTTCTGGCTCTTAGTGGTCAAGAGCAACCACTGGATGACATCCACGCGTGGAATATCGTAAATGTACTTAAGCGTTCCGATATGCCACGCGAAGAGGCGAAAACTATTTTCTTTTCGTGGTTGTACAATCCGGATTCTAAAATAATAAATACTCACCATTATGATCGTGAAAAAGTTCTTGACAAGTGGTACGATGGTGAGTATATTAGTACTCCATTCGATAGAAAAATAGAAATCGACAAGAGGAGAGCGTTGAACTATTTAATCCAAAGTACAACTTCGGATATAGTGCTGGAGAGAGCCTGCCGGATCGACGAATTTCTAAAGGATAAAAAGTCTTTTATTTCGCACGTTGTCCATGATGAGATTGTAATAGATTTATGTAACGAAGAAAGAGAGGTTGTTGCACAAATAAGAGAAATCTTTGCAGCCACGAAACTTGGAAGATACATGGTCAACCTATCCGCAGGGTTAAACTACTTGGACATGAACGAGCTGACACTATGATATCGATAATCGGTATAGGTACTGGCGCTTCTAATATTGCCAAAAATTTTTGCCAATATTCCCAATACGATGTGTACACCTTGTGTGACGCAGAGAAGGATGACATACTTGAACATCACCACTATAAACTAGAGTCCTATGAAGATCCTGAAGAATACGAGAAAAATATCCCTAAATTAACTAAGTTTTTTTCAAAGGTTAGAGAAAAAATACAAGTTTTTATTGTTGGTTCTTCGTATAGTTCTACTTATTCACTGGGTATATTGGAACAGCTAAAAGATAAAGAAATTGAAATTTTTTACATAAAGCCAGATATAGAGCTTTTGACAGGTATTCCGAAATTGATAGAGAATGCAACATTCGGAATTTTACAGGAGTATGCG
>Ga0209756_1004318_pt1 | contig 11106 bp, 21 predicted proteins | sample ETNvirenome_6_85_FD_184071 | JGI IMG/M metagenome (GOLD analysis project Ga0209756, IMG submission 184071) | Marine viral communities from the Pacific Ocean - ETNP_6_85 (SPAdes) (version 3) | ecosystem: Environmental > Aquatic > Marine > Oceanic | place: Pacific Ocean | collected 2013-06-19
ACCTATTGAGGACACCTTGATTGTTTTTGTAGATTTTGTGGAGTTTGCCGATTGGACCTATGATGCACTAAGTAATACGGTGGAGTTTACCAGCACTCCACCAGAAGGGAGCCTGGTTGAGATAGGCTATGTAATAGAACACACTGGTGACGACGATGACAGCGCCGGTGACGACGATGATTCGGCAGGGAGTTAGCTATCGCTATGAACAAAAAAGAGGTAATTGTTTTGAAAGATAAATGGAATCCGGGAGCCCAGGAGGTCCCCACAGCCCGAGCACTGGAAATGGTGGAGGTCAGTGATGCACACTTTAGAGAAACTCCCTTCCCCCTTTCCTTAGACACACAAAGAAAACTCTTAGAGTTAATCTATAGGAGAAAGTCAGGTATAATTACTAGACAGGAGTTAATAAATGTTCTCTATGATTCAGAAGTGGTTGAACCGGGCAAGATCATTCGATGCGTTATTTGAACGTATTGAGGTAATAGAAGCCCAACTAAAAAGGCTTGAGCAGCTAGCCGACGAGAATGAGTCGTTGTGGCAGTACCTCGACGATCAAAAAGAAATGGACAATCTTTTTATAGGAACCCCAGAAGAGTTCGAAGAAGAGATTACCGATATGATGGTGCGCAGTATGAAGCCCCAAGGCGATGCCTGACCGCGTTTATCTCTTTGATGTTGATGGGACCTTAACACATCCCCTCACCGAAATCAACGACGAATTCGCAGAGGTGTTTTTGAGATGGATACACGCCAAGCAGCGAATTGTTTATTTAGTGACCGGCTCGGATATTGCTAAAACCAAGCGGCAGTTGTTTAGTTCATTTATAGACCAGTGTGCCGGGCTTTTTACCTGTTCTGGAAATGTCTATTATTCAAAAGGGCGTAAGATTTATGAAAAAAAACTTAGGTTACCCGATGATTTCATAGACAACTTAGAGCTTTATTTAGAGCATGGTACGAGTTGGCGCCGCAAGACAGGACACCATATTGAAATCCGTCCCGGCATGGTCAATTTTAGTACGGTAGGACGCAATGCGTCACCTAATTTAAGAGAGGCCTATGGACTCTGGGACGCTCAGATAAAAGAGCGGGAAGACATCGTAGACTATATACAGGGAATCTATCCCGGCTTTGAAGCATCCATCGGGGGGACCATTTCTGTTGATATCTATCCCACTGGCTGTAATAAGGCCCAAGTGGTGGACAAGATTCATGAAGTTCATGGTGTCGATACTTCCATGATTTTTGTTGGAGACCGCAACGTTGCAGGAGGGAATGATTGGCCTTTAGCCCAGAGGTTAGATACACTGGAAAATTGTAGCTGGTTTCAGATTGCGTCGTATGAGGAAACCCGCGACTTAATAGAATACAACGAACTATTTATATAGATGAAGAAGTATCTGCACACATTCGAACAGTTTCTTTTAGAGGCTGACGACCCCACCTATTATCAGGAGACGTTTTATTTTACGCTTCTGATTTCTATGACTAAGGACAAGGGTGGATCGCGAGATGAAACTAAGAACGACATCCGCGCCCTAGGGGAAGTCTTAACAGTGACACTGGTAGAACCCGAGCAAGGAGGGATCCAGCGCGATATCGGGACTAAGTATCTCTCCACTCTCAAAGTACACGTACGGAAACCTAAAAACACCAACAAAGCTATCTTGATGAAACAATTGGTTTTGAATATTAATACTCTTAAGGGGTGTTCGGTATTGCGTTATAAGGAGAAACAACCCAAGCCACGGCGCAAGGCCTTCCATGGGACCTACAGTATTAATGAAGAAGGAGAGCGCGTCAACGAGTTGGATTATCAGAAGGTACGCCGACAGAAAGCCGGCTCTCACACCAAGATGAAAAAGCGCCTCGTTGGAAGTGGAGGCAACCGCGACACAGGGGGAGGCAAAGGTTGGACTCGCCCTTCGATGAAACGGGGCCCCGCACCGGTGGGCTTCGGAGCGATGGAAGAGGCTAACCTTGAAGAGGCCATGAAAACTAGCGCCGACCTCCCCGAAGATGTGGTGGTGGTTGTTGTCAAAGAGTCCGACGGCTCGGGGTTTCAGGTCTATTATGCACAGCGCGACAAGCCAAACGTCAGGCTGAAGGCCGGTGATCTTGATCGAATGGAAGCGGGCGTAGACATTTTCGGGACGCTCCACGTCGCGCGCGGCAGGAATGAACCCTACGAGGGTGTATATGTTATCACGAGTGCCAAGGCTAAGCGGGGCTTTGGTCCGTTGTTATATGATGTAGCCTTAGAAGTAGCTGGAAAATCTGGTCTCAAACCTGATATCGAAAGCGTATCGGATGATGCTAATGCCGTTTGGAAATATTATAGCCGACAACGCCCCGACGTTGAATGGGAAACACTGGTGTCGGACGCCGACGAGTATCCCTTGGTAATGCCCTACGACCGCGCCGAAGATCCTGAAGCACATGAACATCTGACGCGAGCATATTTCAAGGGCGACAAAGCCACGACGCGAGAGCTAAAGGCGGAGAAGAAGTTTATTGAGCTAAAGCCGGGCACCAAGGTGGTAGCTCCGACCCCTCGACAGGAACTTACGGACTTGGCTGGTGAATTAAACATCCCGATTGTTAAAAACAGCGACCTTAGCAGATTCGATCGACTCTATGAAGATGTGCTTGTGACCATTACGAAGGATTCTAATGATCTCATGGCGTTCGACGTACAAGACGACCTCAACCCAAAGATTTGGAATGGCGAGGAAACGGTCTGGCCCGGCGTTAAAGGCGCATTGATGGATGTTGTTGATGAGTTCATGGAAGGGCTCGAATTAGATGTTGACATCAAAGATGTTATAATCACAGGCTCCCTCGCCAATTACAATTGGTCCGTGTTCTCTGACATTGATTTACATATTCTTGTAGATTTTGCTGAGATCAATGACAACGCGGTGATGGTCAAAAAGTTCTTCGATGCGGTGCGCTCGCGCTGGAACAAGCTTCACGACATTCGCGCCAAAGGGCACGAGGTCGAGATATATGTTCAAGATGAACACGAGCCTCACACCTCTACAGGCGTTTATTCGTTACTGCGCGATGAGTGGCTCGTGAAGCCCCAGAAAGTGAAGCCAGAGATCGATAAAGCCACCGCCGAAAAAAAAATGAATTCTGTGGTAAAAGAGCTTGACAAACTAGCCTCGTTGTATCATAATGGGAGGTATGAGGAATCTTTCGACATGGCACAACGCGTAAAAGACAGGATTAGTCGGATGCGCCAAAGTGGCCTTCAGAAGACGGGCATCTACTCGCCCGAAAACTTAGCATTTAAGATGTTACGTCGGTCGGGAGATATTGAGCGCCTCTTCGATATTTACACGAGGTCTTATGATAAAGTCTATAGTCTGGATCAATAAATGATTGAAGTGAAGGTTGGAAATTCTCCTAAAGGAGCTGTGGTGGTAGTGCGCGATTTGCAGGGCCTCATCCTGATGCTTAAGCGCGCCCCCAGCAGCTATTTTGCCCCCTCCCAGTGGGGTTTTCCGGGAGGCAAAATTGAGTTGGACGAAAGTCCGCTGGAGGCAGCCGTTCGAGAGACAGCGGAAGAGACTGAATTGGAGGTCGCGAACCTGCAGCCTCTGGGGATCTTTAACGGCGCTGTTGAAGCGTACTTGAGTGAAGAGTTTAAGGGCGCTGTGAAGCTTGATTTCGAACACACCGATTGGCGCTGGCTCACCATGGAAGAAATTTTAGAGTATGATGTGGCGCCGAGCGTGAGTGAGATTTTAGAAAGGGTGAGTGAACTTGACGACGAGTAAGAAAAAAACAAAGGCCAAAGCTAAGGCCGCACCGGAGGTAGAAGAGCCGGAAGCACTGGAAGAACCGCGGGTCGAGACCTTAAAACCCAAGACCCTTCCGCGTCTTGCGCCTGAGGGAATCAGAACGTTTACCGTTGCACGCCAGTATGACGAGACGGGCATCTCAGGGGAAGGCGTCGTGATTGAGGGCGTTACGTTAGCGACAGGTCAATGCGTTGTACATTGGCTTTATCCACCGCCGCGAGGGGGTATTGCCATTTTTGATTCTATGAATGATTTCATTAAGGTTCATATTCAACCCCACCCTTCTAATCGCACCATTATTACCTACGATGATGGGGAACAAGAGCGCTTTGGACTATTTAGTGAAGAGGAAACTTTAGAAGATGAAAAGAGTACTGACTGAAAGAAGGCTCTGCGAATTGGCCGGCATCTGCGAGGGCGGCACCGAGGAGATGCCCCCTGTGGCTAATCCCGATGTTACCCACGAACTGACCCCTGTGGAGTTTGCACAGGAATTGGCCAAGCAGATTGATTTGGAGCAGTTTAGCGAGAAAGAGGTGCTCGCCGGCTGGCGTCAATGGTCGGCCGCGGCTCTCCGAGCGAGAGAGGCCAACAAGCCACCCCCACCCCCCGAGAGTGTCATCGATAATGAGGACCAATCTATTACTACCACTCAGGATATTGATTTCGACCCGGATCCCACTGGTGAAGAGTACCAGAAGAAGTGGAAGGGGAAGAAATATACGGAATCGGAGAGGCTCTTCCGACATTTCTTTGGGAAGTATCTCGACTCAGCTAACCAACCCGGAATTGAGCTGTATGGAGCCGCCCACAAGAACGAGAACTTATTGGATATTATTATTCAACTTTATGGCTGGCAATTGCCCAAGGAGTTTCGAACGAAGGACGAGTTTGGATACCTTCCCGCCGTCTTCGGCACCAGATTCGATTCGAAGGGGCGCCCCCTTTTCGTTCAGAATGTTGAGCACCCCGGCACCGATGTAATGAAGCTTGCTCAGGAATTTGAAGCTGCGGGTAAGCCCATCGAAGGCAATGAAGAGGAGTTTTTAAAGATACTTCAGGGTTATCAGTATAAAACCGGGAAAGCTCAGATGGAGCCATTAAAACAAGCTCAATCTCAAGCGATGGCTAAAGAGAAGGCGTTGGGCGATATAATTGATTTGGCTGCTCTTCGCGACGCGCGCTATGACAATCTTCCTCCGGTGCAGCACTTTACGGGCGAGAACCGAGAAAAATATGAGCGCCAGTTGATGAAAGTATTCAAAGACGACTACGAAGATCTTTATAAAAAGTATTTAGACACATATCTTTCTTGACATATGCCTTACGGGGTGCTATTATTAAAAGGTAAGGAGATAACATGGTTTTTCACGGAGACTACGACGCCGACAATAATTGGGCCACGACACATGCGCAGCCACCCCACTTTCGGAAAGGGGATCTCGTCTTTATTAAAAATGAGTTTCTTGCCGGAAATCCTGTGGGGATTGTTACTGAAGTTCGAGACGTCGTTCACGAGACCTCGGGGGCGCGCTATACGGTTGTTGCGGCAGTCATCGAACAGGAACTCTATACTCTCTCGGCCCGAGATTATGAACTGGTGACACCCGTTAAGAGAGCAGCCAAATGAAAAGTATTATTTTAATGAGCGTCCTCTTTGTGGGGGGCTGCGCCCACATGAGCTTCCCAAATGTTAACGGGACATGCCCCGCAGGATATCCAGTGAAGGGAAATGCAAACTCTCACCTGTATCACCCACCCGAAAGCCCCTATTATACCAAAACCCAAGCAGAATTCTGCTTCGATAGCGTGGAAGCTGCCCGGCGAAATGGTTTCGCACCCACAAAACGTTAAATTTCTCTTGACATTCTCTTGACACCTTGCTATAGTAAGAGAGTAGGAGGCTATACAAATGGATAGTCAGAAGACGAACGAGCTTTATGAAAAGTTTCCTCACCTATATCGCGAGCGAACAGCACCGCTGGAGAGTTCACATATGCCGTGGGGATTCCAATGTGAGAATGGATGGTATAAGATAATTTATGAAATGTCTAAAAAGATTGATAAGATCTCGACAGAGGGAGAACACGCGCCCGCAATTTCGCTGGTTTCGCGACACGAAGACGGGACGCTATATGTTGCAGTCAGCCATATTACGCCCCCCGTCGCAGATATTGTCACAAGCGCGACAGAACAATCACGACTGACCTGTGAATTCTGTGCTTACACCCCAGCGTTCTTAAGAACGACGAAGGGCCCTATGAAGGGCCACATCGCCTGTGGGCGTTGTGTAGCCAAGAGAACGACTGCTCCCAAGGGTCACGCGCCCAAAGCCAAGAGAAAGCCGCGTAGAGCGCCTGACACCATTGTGGTGAAAAGGTGATAGATAAATTTGAAGTGGGCGACTTAGTGCGTGATAGCCTAAATGCCGGAGCATTTAATTATGGGCTTGGGGTCATTGTAGCGGTTGGCACCCAGACTCTATTGGGCGAAACCCCGCAGGAAGATTACCCCAAGCATGCTGACCAGGACATTCCGGGCAAACGTTACGACGTTTACTTTAACAAATTTGAAAGAACAATAACATTCCACGGAGATTACCTTGAAAAAGTTTGATATGGAAGCTTATATAACACGACGAATCAAAGAATTGCGCGGAGAGAAGGTTTACGGCATCGATCCGGATGACGGAATCTCGCGCTATACGCGACGGAGGATGCGAGAGATTCGTCAAACTCTAGAAGCGCAAAGAGAGCTTGACAAAAGCCCGTTAGGATGCTACACTATGAGTACGATGGGAGATCGCGATGGCGAGACGTAAGTATGTAAAGGGCGCTCTAGTAGAAGCGCGTAATTCAAAATATGGAAAGGGGTTTGGGATTATTATTGCCGGACCATGGTCGGACACAAAGGCGGCCAGTCAATATAGGGACTTGGTGAACGAACAAGCATGGTTTAGGGTTCACTGGTTTGAAAAGCCGGGAAACGTTGACTCATATTATATGCGCCGAGACAACGGGCAGGTTGATATGTCAAAGAACCAGATTAAACTAGTGAGGCGGTCATGACTAATCAAGAAATATTTGTTCGAGAAGATGCAAAACCTTCGTTTCATAACTTTAGATGGAGCACACAGGCAATTGCCGAGTGGGAAGAAGTCTGGGGCCGTTTGTGGCGTTTGGGAGTGATGTGGGAGTGGCAAAATGGTGACCGCTATGCTCGTCGTCGCGGAGAGATCTTCAATATTTTTGCGGTGCACAATGATGCGTTACGCCTCGATATGGCGATCCCGCTCCCCCAGCCTAGTGCGGTTCATGCCATGGCCAGTTGGTTGATGGAGGCTCATGTTGACGACTTTGAGGCGAATGATGCTATTAATTTAATAAGAGAATGGATTACAAATTATGTGGAATAAGGCCAGAGCACTGCTCCAGCATGGGCTCAACCTCTTGCTAGCCATAATTTTATTGCTGGCCTGCGCTTCGTACGTGGCTATCAACAGTATATTGGCGACCGAAGTAATTAACGATTTGCGACTGGATACGTATGTCACGGTCGATACAGGCTTGGGAATAGTGATGTTGGTTCTCTTGTTGGGGTGGGGGCCTGTGTGGCTCATGCGTAGTTTTAAAAAGTAAAGGTTGACTCGGGCCGTTAGCTCAACAGGTAGAGCAAAAGACTTTTAATCTTTAGGTTCAGGGTTCGAGTCCCTGACGGCTCACCAACAATTATGATAAATTTTATAGAAATTATTGGACTAGGCTTATGTGTGATGGGAATTGCTGCATATGTCTTTTATCATATTCAGCTGGGTATTGATACATACGACGACGAATGAATGGCGCGGTGGTGGAATCGGTATACACAGCAGACTTAAAATCTGCCGCCATTAAGGCTTGCGAGTTCGAGTCTCGCCCGCGCTACCAAATATTATGAAAGATTATAAGCCACATATAACGATGCTTAAAGTTGAGATAAAGAACGAGGACGAGAGTGTGCTCACTATTGATATGAGCGATGAGTTTGTAATGTGGTTTAAGAAAACACACAACTTGAAGAGATGGGCGCCGCGTCAGTTTACTAACTGGCTGCGCGAGGTCCTTAACCAACAAGAGAAAAAGAGTTAGACGGTGCTTACGAACCTAGGAGAATACTCATAATGACTTACACCCCATGGGGCAGTAACTCAGTAGGTCAGAGTAGCGTTCTTATAAAGCGCCGGTCGCGGGTTCAAGTCCCGCCTGCCCTACCAATATTTAAGGAGAGAAAGAAATGAGAAGACCTTTTATAAATGAAGCGGTCGTCTGCGCCGACGGATTTAGAATGTCTGTTCAGGGAAACGAAGGTGCTTACTGCGAGCCACGTCTTAACAGTCAGAAGAAGTATAATCTCGTAGAGGTTGGTTATCCTTCTGCGAAGGAAGAACTGATTATGCCGTGGTGTGAAAATCCGCGACAGCCTACCGACAGCGTGTATGGTTACGTGCCGGTAGAGGTTGTTACAAATGTTATTGTAAAACATGGTGGGATGGTTAGCGGTCAGGTCCCGCCAGGTGTGATTGAGATTAAGAAAAATGATTAACGTGCGGCAAGTGTTGGTTGCGCTGGCTCTGACCCATCTCATGGGGTGTTATGTGGTAGTGGCCGATTCTCATCACCATTCCCACGACAGTCAGTCTAGTATCGTGTCTCATGGCTATGACTTATGGGTGGAAAGCACTCATGTAGGATGTGTCGACATGGGTGGCCAGTCTGAGTGGACAATGGAGGCCTCCGTAGGAGGCGTGGGCTATTGGTACTACTATGACTACACCGAGGTAGATGTAACAGTATACATTGATGGGTGGGATTGGTATTGGACGGCCTACGATGGGGACAATTACTGGATTCGTATTTTTATCAGTTCATACTACCGTTGCGATGAGGTCCATGACTTTTTCTTCGTCGCTCAAGCAGTTGACGGCTCAGAAGCCACAGCGTTGGTGCAGTGGTAAAGCCAAGGAGAGAAAATGAACACTAACGAGTTATGTGAGAAGCTCAAATCTTTAGAAAAGACGGGTTTGGCCGAAGTAGAAATTGAAATTCGACGCGGCGACAACGGATCTGTCGGCCGACATTTAGAGGCGGCTCTGGGGGTTGTAGAGAATAATCGACAGGGGCCCGACTGCGAGGAGGCGCAAGTTGAATTAAAGACCAAGAGGAAGGGTTCCGCTGCTCGTACTTCCCTTTTCTGCGCGGAGCCCACATGGGTGCACCCCGCGATAAAGAACATGCGTGCAGCAGTCGCTAAATATAAGAACGAGACGGGGCGTATGAATATTGTAGTTACCAGTCGGAAGAACTCCCACGGCTTCTGGATCGCAGTGGAGGATGCCCAGATCATGATGTACCATGATGGTGTTGCGTTGTGCTATTGGGATAAAGCTGCTCTTTTGCAGCGAGCAAACGAAAAATTGGTCAACATGGCACTTACATTTGTAGAAGACGAAGTTAATATAAGTCGCTCCGATCTTTATGAAGGGTTTAAAGAAAATGAATTTTTGAACCTCTTAAATTCTGGGAAGATGACAGTCGAATTCCGAGCCGCTGATTACAATGGCGTTAAGAAATTCAAGAATCGTGGGACGGCATTTCGGCTGCTCCCACCGCACCTTAAAACACTTTATAACACAACGAGGATTGTTTAAAAAATGGAAAAAAGAGAATTTGAAGATGGGGTCATTTATTTGGGAGATTGCATGGAAGTAATGCAGCACCTTGATCGCGACAGTATTGAGGTTTGCGTAACTTCTCCCCCCTATAACTTGTGCAAGCGATATTCTAACTATAAGAATTCCAAAACCAGTCAGGCCATGACTGAAAAATATGATAAATGGTATTTCGACGACATGCCTGAGTGGGAATATCAGGGATGGCAACAGTCAGTAATTCATTCCTTGATGCGCGTCTGCCGAAGTAGTATTTTTTACAATCATAAAGTGCGTTTTGCGTGGCACAACCGCAATATCTTTCGAACTGCCACTAACCTTCATCACCCCATGCACTGGCTGGAGAAGTTTCCTATCTGGTGTGAAATTATTTGGGATCGCTGCGGGATTGGTAATCCCTCTCGACGCTATCATATCCAAGAAGAGAGAATTTATCAAATTGGGAAGCCCAAAAAGTGGGACAATAAAGATCTGAGTCTTACAAATATTTGGCGCATCCCTCCCTCCCGTAATGAAGCGCACGTCTGTACTTTCCCCGAGAAATTGGTAGAAAATTGTATTTTGCCGACGACCGATGAGGGAGATACTATTATCGATCCGTTCCTCGGCGCAGGCACCACAGCAGTGGTGGCGGTTAAGCATGGACGCAAGTTTATAGGCATCGAAAAGGATCCTGAATACTTTCGAGTAGCTTGTGACAATGTAACAAAGGCCTATGCTGCACGAAATGAGGGGGAGTGGGAGGTAGAGTCTACTAGTTAGTAGATGGAGCTAACCAAGGGAGACCTAGTTCGTTATTCCCATGATCCCCACAGACTAGCCATTGTTACCATGACACATATTACGGGCACCGGTGCGCATGTTTGTGAGGTCATTATAGTTTCTGATCCCGATCGACCTGAGTGCGTCGGCCAAAAACGTTACGCCAATCAAGATTACTGGAAAAAAATCTCACCCCCCAAACCGTCGTTGGATGCATCCATCGCAGAATGTCGAGAGGAATATGAAGAAGTTATTGAACTCCATAAAACCTATGGGGAAAGTTGATGAAAGTAGGAGATCTAGTTCGTATGCGCTCTCGTGAATCAGTGTGCTATGATGAAGTGGGAGTGGTGCTAGAGGTCTACCCGCGTATTGAGCGTCAGTTGGTATTATTTTGGAATCATGATTGCAAAATAGCATGTTTAGAATCTGAATTAGATGTTATTAGTGAAAATTATTATTTAGATGAGAAGCAAGGAGAAGCATAATGGCTTTTAAGTTTAAGTTGGGGGAGATTATTGTTCCCTCTCGGGAAACACCCGCGAGTGTGAACGTTCCTTCTGGTCCCAGCGAGGTGATAGCCATTCAGTTAAATGGTTATATTCGTGTACAGGTAGTGGGAACCCACAAGAAAATATTAGTGCGCGCCGAAGATTATGAGATATGTGAAGACGAAACTCTCGTTGCTATGGGTTAGACTCCGCGCTCTTATGCCGGGTAGTAATCTCAGTCGTTGTCATCGTAGAAGCGCTGTCGGCACAAAGTGTATACGATACCGGAATCATTTTGGAAAATGCGAAGATGCTTGGCGTCTGCGATGGCGCC
>Ga0209756_1004323_pt1 | contig 11099 bp, 17 predicted proteins | sample ETNvirenome_6_85_FD_184071 | JGI IMG/M metagenome (GOLD analysis project Ga0209756, IMG submission 184071) | Marine viral communities from the Pacific Ocean - ETNP_6_85 (SPAdes) (version 3) | ecosystem: Environmental > Aquatic > Marine > Oceanic | place: Pacific Ocean | collected 2013-06-19
GCAGGTAGTATTTCAGTTAAGATTGGAATGCATAACATTAATGGAACTAATGGTTCTGAAACACGATATGTAGATCAAATTATAGTTCATCCAAGTTATAGTGGTTGGTCATTGAACAATGATTATGCACTATTACATCTAACACAACCATCAAGTTTTGAACCTATACAATTAGTTACATCAGATTCACATGATAACGAACCTGTAATGTCAACAACGATGGGTTGGGGAGCAACTTCATCTGGTGGTTGGGGTTCTCCTGTACTGATGGAAGTGGATGTTCCAATTGACGATAGTTGTGGAAACTATTCTAATTCAGAAATTACAAACAATATGGTTTGTGCTGGAGACTCCAATGGTGGTGAAGATTCTTGTCAAGGAGATAGTGGTGGTCCATTAATTATGACAAATGGTGATGGAGAATATGAACTTATTGGTATAGTTAGTTGGGGTTATGGTTGAGCGGATGCAGGATACCCGGGTGTGTATTCGAAGATTTATAGTAGATTAGATTGGTTTTTTGATTACATCGGAGAACCACAAGAAGAATTTATTCCAGATTTATATGGAGATGTAAATTTTGATGGTGTTTTAAACATAAACGATATAGTTATATTAGTAAACTTTGTTTTAGGTGGAACACCAACAGAAGAACAATTTATAACAGGTGATATGAATTATGATGGTATAATAAACATTGTAGATATCATTTTAATTGTTAATGAAGTATTAGGAACAACATTTGCTCAATCAGTTCAATGGTTAGAAGAAAACTTTCCTGAATTAGAAACAAAGAAAAGATTAAGTGAATTAGATAAATCAGTATATTTCGCTAAAAATGATTTAACTGATAAGAATCTTATATCTCTACATGTTAATAATGCTCCTATTACAGTAATTTTGTCTATACTTGCTGAAGAAAGTGGTTACAATATTGTAACTGGACCCAATTTTAACGAAAAAGATAAATTAAGTATTCATCTTGATAGTGTAAAAGTGAGTGAAGCAGTAAACCTTGTTATAAGAGCTTCTGGATTAAGTTATAAAATAGTAGGAAATTCTATTTTAGTAACTAATTTAAGTAAAATACAGAAATAGGAGAGTAAATAATGAAATGGTTTATACTTATATTAACAATGATATCAACTTTAATGGCGGGGAAATTAAAAGAACCTATCATAGTATCATATGCTCCAACTGAACCAACAATAGGTAGATATCAAATATTTGTTACAGAAGTTACATCTGTTAAGACAGGACAACAATATTTAGTAGAAACTATATTTGATACTCGGAGTGGTAAAATTGTGAGTAGAACAAAATTTTTATTTTATAAACAATTTAATGAAGTAGTAATTGAAACTGACGATAAAGATAAAAAGAAAGATGTATTCGAAACAATAGGTATTCCTGTAAAAAAAGGTGTGTGTAAATGAACAAAAGAGAACAAATATATCAATTAGAAAAAGATTGGAATGAAAATCCGAGATGGGAAGAAGTAACAAGACCCTATTCAGCAAAAGATGTTGTTGATTTAAGAGGTCAAGTTAATGTAGAACATACACTTGCTAAGAATGGAGCAGAAAAGTTTTGGGATTTATTACAAAAAGATGAACCGATTTGTGCTCTTGGTGCTGTAACAGGTAATCAAGCCATTCAACAAGTTCAAGCAGGTATGAAATCAATCTATTGTTCAGGTTGGCAAGTAGCAGCAGATAATAATACATCTGATACAATGTATCCTGATCAAAGTTTATATCCTATACATTCAGTTCCTAAATTAGTAGAACGAATAAACAACGCTCTATTAAGAACAAGTGAAATTCATTGGATGAAAGATGATAACGAAATTGATTGGGTTGTTCCAATCATAGCTGATGCAGAAGCAGGGTTTGGTGGTAACTTAAACGCTTATGAATTGATGAAACTTATGATACAAGCAGGTGCTGGTGTTGTTCACTTTGAAGACCAATTAAGTTCAGTTAAAAAATGTGGTCATATGGGTGGTAAAGTTATTGTTCCATCACAAGAGTTTGTTAATAAATTAATATCAGCAAGATTGTGTTCTGATGTTATGGGAGTTCCAACTGTAATCATAGCAAGAACAGATGCCAATGCAGCTAAACTAATTACATCAGATGTAGATGACAGAGATAAACCATTCATTAAAAATACTGAAAGGTCACCAGAAGGATTTTATGAATTAGATAATGGAATAGAGTTAGCAACAAGTCGTGGTGTGACATATGCTCCATACGCTGATGTGTTATGGTGTGAGACAGGAAAACCAAATATAAAAGAGGCTGGTCATTTTGCAAAAGGTGTTAAAAATATATATCCAAATCAGTTTTTATCATATAATTGTTCTCCATCATTTAATTGGTCAAAGAATTTAGATGCTAATGAAATGTTACAATTTAGAGATACATTATATAATTTTGGATATAAGTATCAGTTTATAACATTAGCAGGTTGGCATGCTTTGAATATGAGTATGTGGGAATTAAGTAAAGCATATTTAGATTCTGGTATGTTGGGATATTCTAAATTACAAGATAAAGAATTTGCAACAGCTACAGAAGGATTTAGAGCAGCGAAACATCAAGAGTTTGTTGGTGCAGGATATTTTGATAGGATACAAGAAACTATAATGGGTGGTAACTTATCAACAACTGCTATGAACGATAGTACAGAAGAAGAACAATTTTAATAGGATAGAATTATGGCAAAAGAGATATCAGAAAATACATCAATAACAATTAGTATTAAAACTATTGTAACAGTAGTTGTAGTATTATGTTCAGCTTTTGGATTTTATTATAAATTAATGGGTGAAATCGAAGAAGCAAAATTATTACCAAAGACAGGTAATGGTGTTTATGCAGTAGACCCCAAAACAACTTGGCCACCATCTCGTAATGAGTACAAGATGAAAGATGACTTACAAGTAAACAAACTTAAAGTTCTTGAAAATGATGTAAAAGAACTAAAAGAAGAATTAAAAGAATTGAGGGAAAAAGTTTATGAAAAGTAAAATGTTATTAGTATTATTAAGTTCATTATTATTTGGTGTTACAGAATTAACAACAAAAAATTTTGAAGAAGAAATTAAAGAAGGTATAGTTGTTGTTGAATATTGGGCACATTGGAATACTGAAGCTATGGTAAAAGATTTTATTGTACTTAAAAACGCAAAACTAGGTCGTGTAAATATATGTGATAATATAGATTTACAAATAAGAGATTATATATTAGTAGTACCAACAATTATATTTTTTGAAAATGGAAAAGAATATAAAAGATTAGAAGCAGATTATTTTGAATTAAAAACAACAAAAGAAGAATTACAGAAAATCATTGATGACAGATTGATGATTAATCAGGAGAAATAAAATGGCGAAGAAATTAGATAAACATAATTATTCAGCAAAACTTGTTAGAGTTGTAGATGGTGACACTTGTGACGCTATGATTGATTTAGGATTTGATACTTGGGTTAAAAAAAGAATTAGGTTCTATGGTGTAGACACTTGGGAATCAAGAACAAGAAACCTTGAAGAAAAGAAAAAAGGTTTAGCAGCTAAAGCTTATGTAAAAGATTTACTTGAAAATTCAGACGAGGGCAAATTCGTATTAAAATCTCACGGAGTTGGGAAATACGGACGCGTTCTCGGCGAACTATTTGTAAAAGGTAATGAAACATCAGTAAATGAATTACTAAAAGAAAACGGACACGCCAGTGAATATTATGGCGGAAAGAAAAAAGTATTTGGGGGATAAATGGATAAGGTTTTTATATTCGATGTAGATGGAACATTAACACCATCAAGAAGAAAAATGACAAAAGGTTTTGAGGAATTTTTTGACAAATGGTCTGACAAAAATAAATTCTATTTAGTTAGTGGTAGTGATATAGAAAAACTAGATGAACAAGTTCCAGAAAGTATAATGATGAAAGCTGAAGGAATATTTACTTGTGGTGGTAATGAGTTATGGCAATTTGACCCCCATGTAGTTAATTTTCCATTTACTAGAATTTATCAGAATAAATTTAAACCACCTGAAACTTTATTGACATATTTGGGTTTTCAAGTTAAAATAAGTGATACACCAGTTAAATCTACAAATCATAGAGAAGATAGAGATGCCATGTTAAATTTTAGTGTAGTTGGTAGAGATTGTACATTAGAAGAAAGACAACAATATTTTGAATTTGATAAGGAAACAGGTGAAAGAGAAAAGATAGCAGAAGAAATAAAACGAGGATGGCCTGAATTAGATGCTGTAATTGGTGGTCAAATATCAATAGATATAGCACCAAAAGGTAATGACAAATCACAAGTCATTGGAAAAATTAAAGATGATTATAACATACCATTTATGGATGGGATGAAATATATCTTTATAGGTGATAGGACAATGGAAGGTGGAAATGATTATCCACTAGCAAAAGTTATGAATGAGATGAATGATTGTGAAGTATATCAGGCAGGAGAACCTTCAGCTGAAGATGGTTATAAAACAACAAAAAAAATATTAGAAAAATTAGATAAATAAGTATTGTTTAATTCAAAAAAAGGTTGTAAATTAGTATATGTCTAAAAAAAAACAATGTAATGTCTGTAGTTGGGAATTAGATGAATGGGAAGCATTACATCCATCACTTCATAAAGATAATAGTTTAGATTTTGATTTAGCTAAAAATTATTGTGAAGAACATGAAAGAATTTATAAAGATAAATGTAAACCAATATGGTGTAGAAGTTGTAAACATTTAAAAATATACCAAATCACAATTACAGAAAAATCTAAAACAATTGATTTAAAAAGGAAATAAATGTATCAAAACATTTATGTAAAAAGAACAAAGACAAGTAGTGAAGTACATCTATGGGATGATAAAACAGGTTATTCAAAATTTCAATATAAACCATATGCTTATTTAAAATCTCAATCTGGAACTTATCGTTCTCTATATGGAGACAAGTTAAAAAAGGTAAGTTTTTGGACTGGTGAAGATTTACAAAATGGTAAAGTTTTTGAATCTGATATTCCAATTGAAACTCGTGTGTTAGTAGACAATTATACGGATTCAGATGATGTATCAGAAGGACATAGAGAAGTTTATTTTGATATAGAGGTTGAAGTAAAAGACGGATTCCCAGATCCAAAAAGAGCAGAAAATAAAATTACTGCAATAGCTATCTATGATAAAGTTACTGATAAATATTCTTGTTTTGTTTTGGGTAACATACCTAATACAGATGTTGTAGAATCATTTAATTCAGAAGAAGAATTACTACAAAGGTTTTATCAGAAATATCTTGAAATTAATCCAACAATATTAAGTGGTTGGAACATTGATGGATTTGATATTCCTTATTTATATAATAGAACTACAAGAGTTTTAGGACAACAATTCGCAAACTCACTTTCACCGATTGGTGAAGTATATTATTCTGATCATAAACAAAGATATAAGATTGCAGGTGTATCTTGTTTAGATTATTTATCTTTATATAAGAAATTTACATATACACAACAATCATCATATAGACTAGATTTCATTGGACAACTTGAAGTAGGTATTGGTAAAGTTGAATATGATGGGACATTACAAGATTTATATGAAAATGATTTAAATAAATATATTGAGTATAATCTGAATGATGTAAAGATTGTAAAGGCACTTGATGATAAACTCAAACTTATTGAATTAGTTCGTGGTATATCACATGTTGGACATACACCATACGAAGATGTTTATCATTCAAGTAGATATTTAGAAGGTGCTATTCTTGTACATCTAAAAAAACTTGGAGTGATTGCACCTAACAAAGCATTGAATGCCAGAGATAAAATGAATCGTGGTGAAGATGATAAATTTACTGGTGCATATGTTAAAGACCCAATACCAGGTAGATATGAATGGGTGTTTGATTTAGATTTAACTTCTATGTATCCATCTACAATTATGACTTTAAATATATCACCTGAAATGAAGATAGGTAAAGTAAATGGTTGGGATGCTAAAGAATTTATGAAGGATGTACCAAAAACTTATTCACTTGAAAAAAATGGTAAAGTTCAAGGACATTTAAATAATGAAGAGTTGGTTAGTATGTTTGCTTCTAATAAAGTGTCAATATCTTCAAATGGTATTCTGTATCGTAATGATAAAAAAGGTTTGATACCTTCAATACTTGAAAAGTGGTTTGATGAAAGAGTTGAATATAAAAGATTGATGAAGAAATTTAATGACGAAGGTGATATTGATAAGTCACAATATTTTAATAGAAGACAACATGTACAAAAGATTGTTCTTAATTCACTTTATGGTGTATTGGGATTACCTGTATTCAGATTTTATGATATAGATAATGCTGAGGCAACAACTACAACTGGACAAGATTTAATTAAATTTACAGAAGAGATTACAAATAAATACTATAATAATAAACTTGGTACTGATGAAGACTATTGTATTTATACAGATACAGATTCAGTATTTTATCCTGCATTACCTTTAATTAAAAATCAATATCCTAATACAGATTCATCTGATGATAAATTCATGACAGAAAAAATATTAGAAACTGCAAGTGTTGTTCAAGAGTTTATAAACAAATCATATGATTTATTTGCAAAGAAGTTTCTTAATTGTGATACTCATAGATTTGATATCAAACAAGAGTGTGTGGCTAAATCAGCGTTTTGGGTTACAAAGAAAAGATATGGACAATGGATTATCAACGATGGTGGTGTAGTTTGTGATAAACTTGATGTTAAAGGTTTAGACATTGTTCGTAGTTCATTTCCACCTGCTATGAGAAAGTTAATGACACAAGTTCTTAAAGATATTTTAGGTAATGTAGATAAAGATGAGATTGATGAAAAGATATTAAAGTTTAAGAAATTGATGAAAACTGCAGATATTCAAGATATTGCTCTACCAACAGGTGTTAGAGGTATAAGTAAATTTACAGATAAAAGATATAGCAATAAAAAGATATATGGTGAAGGTAGTATATTTACAGATACTCATAAAGGTGCACCAGTACATGTTAAATCTGCAATAATCTATAATGATTTATTAAAACATTTTGGTTTAAATAATGTAGAAAAAATTAAGAATAGTGAAAAGATTAAATGGGTATATCTTAAACCAAATTCATTGAATGTAAAACAAATTGCATTCAAAGGTTATGATGATCCTAAAGAAATTATGGATTTTATAGAACAGAATGTTGATTATGAAAAATTATTTCAAAAAGCATTGTTTAAAAAAATAAAAGTATTTTATGAAGCAATGAATTGGGAATTACCAGTTGATAAAAAAAAATACATTAGTAGGTTTTTTTAGTTGACTTATATAGTAAAAGTTTCGTATATTATAACAATAGAAATCTTAATAGGAGAAAAATAAGATGCAAAAAAGTAAATTAGACAGATTCATTCAAAAATATAATTTGGGTGGAAATGTAAATAGTGTAAAGTGGAAATCAACAACAGATACATTATCTACCACTTTTGTAACACCAGATAAATCTTTACTTGGAACTGTTAAAGCAGATAAGTTTCAATTCGAAGATGCAGAACTTGGTGTATATCAAACAGATCAATTAAAAAGTTTAATTGGTGTTTTAGGTGATGATATTTCATTAGATTTATCAAAGTTTGGTGATAAGACAGTTGCACTTAAAGTAAAGAATGGTCCTGTTTCAATTGATTATGTATTGAGTGATTTATCTGTAATTGCTGATCCACCAGCACTTAAAAGATTACCAGAATTTGGTACTCGTATTAAATTGGATACTAAATTTATTGATACTTTTATTAAAGGTAAAAGTGCATTAAGTGATGTTGATACATTTACTATTTTAAATGGTAAAAATGGTATTGAAGTTGTAATTGGCTATTCATCAACAAATACAAATCGTGTAAATATTCCAGTTGAAACTGAAACTGAAGATTTTGAAAATGCAATTGCATTCAACGCTAATCTATTTAAAGAAGTATTAATTGCTAATAAAGAATGTACATCTGCAGTTCTTGAAGTTTCAAACGAAGGTTTGGCAAGAGTAAATTTCAAAGTTGATGATTATGATTCTACATATTATATAGTTGCTATGCAGGATGTAGATTAGTGGAAGATAAAAGTAGATGGAAATACATTCTTTTTGTTGAGAATAAAACTTCATATTTTGCAAATTCATTATTTGGACTTTTTGTAGAAATAATAAAATCTAAAATATTGAATCGGAAAAGAGGTAGTCAATGGGTGAATTAAATCATTCACTTTGGGTGGAGAAATACCGACCATATAATTTACAAACATATATTGGTAACGAACATCTTAAAGATAAGGTAAAGGTATATCTCGAAAGTGAAGATGTACCTCACCTTCTTCTTTTTGGTAAAGCTGGTACTGGTAAAACTACATTAGCAAAGATTATAACAAAGAACATAGATTGTGATTATTTGTATATCAATGCTTCTGATGAAAACAAAGTTGATGATGTTAGAAACAAAGTAAAAACATTCGCAAGTTCAGTAGGTTTCAAATCCTTGAAAGTAATCATACTTGACGAGTGTGATTATCTTACACCAAATGCACAGGCTGCATTGAGAAATCTAATGGAAACATTTTCAAAACATTGTAGATTCATTCTTACTTGTAATTATGTAGAGAGAATTATAGACCCAATTCAATCAAGATGTCAATCATATAAAATTATGCCACCATCAAGAAAAGAAGTGGCACTACAACTAAAGAATATATTTGAAACTGAAAATGTTCAATTTGGTTTGGATGATTTAGCTTTAATAGTTAATGCGGGTTATCCAGATATTCGTAGAGTTATAAATTCAGCTCAAAGACAAGTTGTTGATGGTAAGTTAAAGATAGATGTTAGTTCAGTAATCCAAAGTGATTACAAGATTAAGTTATTAGAAAGTTTAACACCCACTACTAAAGTGTCGGAGATTAGACAATTACTTGCTAATAATTCTATAACTGATTATGCAGAATTATACAAATTACTTTATGATGAGATAGATACATATTCAAATGGTAAAGTAGCTGAATGTATTCTTGCAATTGCAGAAGGGCAATATCAAGATGTTCAAGTAGTAGATAAAGAAATAAATTTTATGTCAACCATAGTTAAATTATTGAGGATAATTAAATGAGATTAAAACCAGTAAACGATAAAATCGTTGTAAAACCAAAAACTAAAAAAGATGAAGAGATAACTGATTCTGGTATTATTTTACCAGATACAGTTGATCAAGGTAAGTTGTTAGAAGGTGAAGTTATGGCAGTAGGAGAAGGTATGTACTCTGCAAACGGAACAATTATTCCAGTAGTATGTGATGTTGGTGATACAATATTATATAATAAACATGCACAATTACATGAGTATGATGATGAATATGTTATAATGAGTGTAAATGAGGTATTATCAATTGTGAAGGATAATTAAATGAGAAAATTTAAAATAGAAGATAATAGATGGGATGCAAAACCACCACTTTATGTTACACTATATAACCCACCTTATGAAAATGAAAATATTTTATATAAGACAGGTTTAAAAGAAAAAGATGTAACAATAACAGATGTAACAATGAAAAATAATATTGGGGAGAAGTAATGATTACACCAGGAAAAGATGGACAAATGCAACAACAAATAGATATTAGTAAAACATCAGCAATAAATTGTGATAAATGTGAAAATCAAACATTTAAACAATCACTTTTATTAAGAAAATTATCAGCTTTGGTATCACCAAATGGTCAAGAAACACTTGTACCAGTACAAGTATTTGCTTGTGAATCTTGTGGACATGTTAATTCTGAATTTTCAGATATTAGTGGCATTCAATAAATGCCTTTCTATACTTTCAAATGTCCACTATGTGAATGTGAGAAAGAAGTTTTACAAGGTATGAACTCTGCTAAACCCATATGTGAAAAATGTGCAAAGGCAAGTTGTAGTAAAACTTTGGTAGAGATGGAAAGAGTATTCGGAAATACGGGAAAACCACAATTTAAAGGTAGTGGTTTTTATGAAACTGATTATAAAACAAAGAGTAAACCTAAATGACAATTGTAGATTGGATAAACCAAGTTTTGGTTCATAAAAAAGAATGGGATTCGTTTTCTGAAACAGACCAGAAAACATTTAATTCATTCATAATTAATCGTTGGTTATCAATGGATAGTGAATTTATAGAAATAGTAAATTATTTTCAGAAATATGCTATTGGAACTCTTGAATCTCGTGAAGTATATAAATGGTATTGTGATGTTTTACCAAAAGGTAAGAGATTTAATAAATATATTAAAAGTAAAAAATACAAAAAATATGATAAGGAATTAATTAAAATAATTGTTAGTTATTTTGAATGTAGCGAATTACAAGCACAAGAATATATTAAACTTATGGATAAGGAAGAGATAAAACAAATATTAAAAATGTATGGTTTAGATAATAAAAAAATAAAGAAGGTATGTAAATGAGTAAAATAATATCGGATAAAAGTAAATATGTAGAATATGATAAAACTATAAGTAAAATAGTGAAAAATATAAAAAAAACAGAGACAGAGAAAATGAATAAAATTAATCATAAATCAGAATCAAATGCTATAGCTTATATAGAAGAAAATTATCCTGAAACGGCGAAGGAGTTTCAAAAGTTACAATATGAACAATGGGAATTATTCTGTAAAAAACAAATGGATTATGGTCCAAGTAATATTGCTATGGGCACTGATTTAGTAACAGATGAACAGAAAAGATTGAGTAAGATTGGTCTTATTGTTAGAATTAATGATAAGGTACAGAGACTTATAAATCTTGTAGTAAATAACAATAGAGAAGCTCAAAATGAACCAACAATAGATGCTTTTAAAGATTTAGCTTGTTATGGTATAATTGCTCAAATAGTTCAGAATGGTAAATGGGGTAAATAATTGAATCCATATTTCGAAAAATTTAGAAATATGGAGCCTTATTTCAAAATAGAAGAAGAAGAATGGACTTATATAAAAGAAACTTTTTCTAAAGATGAAATAAAAGAATCTCTTGTC
>Ga0209756_1004326_pt1 | contig 11095 bp, 13 predicted proteins | sample ETNvirenome_6_85_FD_184071 | JGI IMG/M metagenome (GOLD analysis project Ga0209756, IMG submission 184071) | Marine viral communities from the Pacific Ocean - ETNP_6_85 (SPAdes) (version 3) | ecosystem: Environmental > Aquatic > Marine > Oceanic | place: Pacific Ocean | collected 2013-06-19
AGATTTACTCGCCACATACTCAAAACTAACAGACGAACAGTTTAACCGATTCTTCAATGACTCTGATGTGAGTGACCGCCTCGCCTACAATCCATCCATCAATCCATTACCCGTTAACAAATGGCAAGCAGGGCTTTTCAATTGGAGTTGGTAAAATGTCTGAAGTTGATTGGATAATGGAATTAAGGAATGATAGAGGGCATCAAGACGATTCACCAGATGGTGAAAGAGGGTTTCTAAAAGAAGTCCTTTGCTTCTTGAAGCGTGTTCCCATAGGAGAAGACTTTCAAAAATCCTTAGACATAGATTTTCCTCCCACACGCGGTCTGTTAGAACAACAAGTCGAAGCGGGGATGGAGAATTGGGCAGTAGGCTTGCATGAGGGATGGCAGGTCTGGATAGACCCTAAAAGGCGTGATGATTACCCTGTGGCACTTAAAAAAAGGTGGAGGGGCGACCAAGTAGGCCGTTCAATTCAGGATATGTCGTGGGTGGAGGCAAAGACAGGGTTCTATTTTCTGGACACTTATGACGAAGATATGACGGACAGGAAACGGGAGCAAGGCTATTTCGCCTTCTTTTACTATGATGCCGACAGAGAGGAAGGGTCTTTTATACACCATTCGCCTGACTTCAGGACGACTCTGAAATACCGACTCGCAGGAAATCCAACCAATAATTCAGGGATGGTTGGTGGTCTTCAAGGGTGGATTCAAAGAGTTTGGAAGAAGTGGGACAGTAATGACGAACCCCCCTACGATTGTTTAGACTTATTTTATCTTGGACGAGAGTGCAAATCCGTTCCCCCACCATTAGGGATTTTCAATTGGAGTTGGTGAAGATGGACAGATTCGATATGTTGTTCAATCACTCTGATGTGAAGAAAAACTCTCTCGCCTCAAACCGAAACCTAACAACCGAACAAATAGACTTGCTTTACTCCAGCGAAGGTGTGCAGAAAGACAACCTCGCGGCATACTCACAACTAACAGACGAACAGTTTAACCGATTCTTCAATGATTCTGATGTGGGAAAAAACTACCTCGCCCAAAACCCAAACCTAACAACTGAGCAAATAGACTTGCTTTACTCCACTGATGTTAGTGGTGGGATTAAAAACCGACTCGCGGCATACTCACAACTAACAGACGAACAGTTTAACCTATTCTTCAATCACTCTCGTGTGGATAAAGACCAACTCGCCCAAAACCCCAACCTAACAACTGAGCAAATAGACTTGCTTTACTCCACTAAAGGTGTGGATAAAGACAGCCTCGCCCAACACCCAAAACTAACAGACGAACAGTTTAACCGATTATTCAATGACCCTCGTGTGCATAAACACTTCCTCGCCATGAACCCAAACATAACAACCGAGCAAATAGACTTGCTTTACTCCACTGAAGGTTTGAATAAAAACAACCTCGCGGCACACTCAAAACTAACAGACGAACAGTTTAACCGATTCTTCAATGACTCTGATGTGCTTAAACACTACCTCGCTATGAACTCAAACCTAACAACCGAGCAAATAGACTTGCTTTACTCCACTGAAGGTTTGCGTACAAACTTCCTCGCCCAATACTCAAAACTAACAGACGAACAGTTTAACCAATTCTTCAATGACTCTGATGTGGATAAAGACTACCTCGCCTACAATCCATCCATCAATCCATTACCCGTTAACAAATGGCAAGCAGGGATTTTCAATTGGAGTTGGTGAAGATGGACAGATTCGATATGTTATTCAATGACTCTGATGTGAATAAAAACTACCTCGCCAAAAACCCAAACCTAACAACCGAGCAAATAGACTTGCTTTACTCCAGCGGAGGTGTGCAGAAAGACAACCTCGCCATATACCCAAAACTAACAGACGAACAGTTTAACCAATTATTCAATGACTCTCGTGTGAAGAAAGACCAACTCGCCCAAAACTCAAACCTAACAACCGAGCAAATAGACTTGCTTTACTCCATTGAAGGTTTGAATAAAAACAACCTCGTCCTAAACTCAAAACTAACAGACGAACAGTTTAACCGATTCTTCAATGACCCTCGTGTGGATAAAGACCAACTCGCCCAAAACTCAAACCTAACAACCGAGCAAATAGACTTGCTTTACTCCACCGAAGGTGTCATTAAAAACTTCCTCGCCCGATACCCAAAACTAACAGACGAACAGTTTAACCAATTATTCAATGACTCTGATGTGAGTAAAGACTACCTCGCCAAAAACCGAAACCTAACAACCGAGCAAATAGACTTGCTTTACTCCACTGAAGGTTTGAATAAAAACAACCTCGCCATATACCCAAAACTAACAGACGAACAGTTCACGCGATTCTTCAATGACTCTGATGTGGGTAAAGACTACCTCGCTATGAACTCAAACCTAACAACCGAGCAAATAGACTTGCTTTACTCCACTGAAGGTTTGCGTACAAACTTCCTCGCGGCATACTCAAAACTAACAGACGAACAGTTTAACCAATTATTCAATGACTCTGATGTGAATAAAGACCACCTCGCCTACAATCCATCCATCAATCCATTACCCGTTAACAAATGGCAATCAGGGATTTTCAATTGGAGTTGGTGAGATGAGTCAAGACATACTTTACTATGATGAGGATGGCGACATAATAGGAGATTCGGAATACCTACAAAGAATGCTGAAGGAATCTTTTGATTACCATTATAGAAAGTGGGAAGATGTTAAACCTGAAGAACTTACACTTATTCTGACTGACCCCTCTAAAGGCCCACAACAGGTAATCAAGAGATTTAGGTGGAAAGATTCTTACGATAACAAGGGGAACTTCATCGGAAACCGTCAGCCCAGAAAGTGTCCTACTTGTGCTAAATATGGTTTGGAAAACCATAAGTTGAACAGAGATGATTACAATGATGGGACAAAGAATTATTGGTGGGCTGATTGTGACCATTACTTGTGGGAGCGTTCTGAAAATCGGCACAGAGCCAGACTGTTAAATGGTTATCGCTATAAACAACACCAATTAAACCACCCACCACTTGAAAAGAAAGTTAAGAAAAAGTGGTGGCAGTTTTGGAAGGCAGAGGAGTTTCGTGCGCCTTTCATGGATATTTCTAATTATGGGGAAAAGTTAATTCAGGCTAAGACGATGTATCACGGTCAAGCGTGGAGTGAACACGGTTACAATGATGTTCCTCACAGCGAGTATTGGACGACTTCGTTTGAACACGCTTTAGGCCACGCTTTATTCGGCCCAGACATGGAAGGCGATTCTAAAGCCATTGAGTGTTCAGTTTGCGAAGGCTTTGGTTACTATTTCCCTGACGATGCACCGAATTTAGGGAGGGTTTGTGAATACTGTGTTAAAGGATGGACTATTCCTCTGACTTATGCTGACGATTACATTCCTGCGGGCAAACCTGTGGTGTGGGCTTTGGATGTTTCTGATAATTACATTCCTTTCATTTACGATGGTGAGAATCCTATTGGGGTTTCATATATTTACAATTCCAAAGACTCTGCCGAGTCTTTAGAGTGGTATGCAGTTTCGGATTCTCGTATCATTAAAACTTTGCACAGATGGATTGCAGAGGATGAAGTTCCAGAGATTGTCTTGGAAGATACTTCGGCAGGATATGTATCAGATGAGTCTGTGGTTTGGAAACGCATTGTTCAAGCGTTAGGTCAGTTAGGACAATGATACGAAACCCTTAAATGGTGGAAGCCGCCACATAGTATTGGTAATATGTTTCCGAACAGTCCCGAACTTGATAAAATGATGGAAATGATAAGTGTGAATGACTACGCTTCAGTGGAAGATTACACCTTTGAGTTATTGAATCAGGTCGGAGAGGAGAACCTAATGATAGAAGCATGGGTCAATGATGGGCGAAGAATGGCTATCCGATTTGGTCTTTCGGTGTTGTATTCCGACCCTTCCACCGTTGTTAATATGGACGATATTGGTTCGTGGTTAGGGCGGGCTTCTGAGTTTATTGACTTCCTTCTATATGCAGAAACTAATTACGGCATAGAGGGGTGGACTAACCTTTTCAATTCGGTCGCAGAGAAGCATTACATAGACAATGTTTTAGATTTTGCTCTCATGGATTTCTTTAACGATATGATTTTAACCCCTTCTGTCGCCACCCCACTTCCTGAAGACCTTTCGTTAAATGACTTCTTAGACAATGATAATATGTTTGCAGTTATGGATATTCCTGATATAGAACAAGCATGGAACAATATGGTGAATTCGGGTGAGATGTTTGGTAAAGACTTTGAGAACGCATGGGAATGATATGTTAGCGGGAATGAGAAGGATTAAATACTTTGAGTCCCTATAAGAAGTCATGTGGGATGACGACTTTTATCGCTTCTTTAGAAATTCACGCAACCGCACCAATCCCTTTCGCTATAATGATTCTTACACCTTTAATCTGGATAAGTTCTTTAATCACTTGCCTTTTGAGGCCGAAGAAGAAAAGACTCCAAAGTTCAAAGCCGTCAAGTATGTTACCATAATTGTGAGTGAGGGAGATGATGATAGTATTGACCGAGCCATTAAGATATTAGAGAGTATGCGTTCCACCGTTCCTGACCCTGTTGAAGCCGCTAAGTCTGATACTCAAGATGAGGATAAGAAGTTCGATGAAGATTTCAAGGAAGAAAATCTCTGAGTGTGACTTCGATGGTGGTCTATCGCGATACTGCTTGGAGAGATATTCTTCGCCCCATTTATGGATTACTCTGTCTGCAACCTGTGGTTCTCTTATGGTTTTTTTTTCACGACCCTCTTGAGTGGTGGAATAATTATCTCAGCATTGGTTGGCCCCTAAATATCGTGGGAACGCTTTGGCTTATCCCCTGTTATGCGATTTATGAGAAAGTCGTATTTCCACACCCAGAATTACTTCCTGAAAAAAACGAAGGCTTATTGTAGTTTGGCCGTTGATTTAAGATAGTGATAGCCATGTCTGAAGTCCCACCTGATTTGCTGGAACGAGGTTGGGAGATTAAATCTCTAAATCATTCGGACGATTTAGTTCTCACCAAATTGTTTTCTTTTTCGGATTCAGAGAGGTTTCAAGACTTTTATCTTGGTATCACTCCTATTCAGGCAAAGTTGCATCATCATGGCGAATTGGATATGTATCAAGGAGATGAAAAGGTGCGTTTCAGCACTTACACTCACGATGAAAATGCTCTGACTGACCGTGACTTTAGATTGGCTCGCCAAATTGAAACTTACTACACAAACTTACAAATGCGAGGAAAACCTAAACCTGCATTGTTTCTTGATTTCGATGGAACGGTTAGAGGTGTGGTGGAAGACCCTGCGCGAGCCAAGAAGGGTGGCTTCCGCGCACCATATCATCCTGATGAAGTTGAAGTCTTCCCTCAAGTGGCGGAGATTTTGGAGATGTGGGATGAGCATGGCTACTTTTTAGTTGGTGCTACTAATCAATCAGGAGTTGGACGCGGAGATTTAACCGAAGCCGATGCGGTGGACTGTATCAATGAAACGGTCAATCAGGTTGGGATTGGGTTCCCCGTTTTTTATTCCACCGCCAAGAAAACCGCCGATTACAAACCTGCGATTGGAATGGGGTTGGACGCAATTGAGAAATACGGGCCATTTGACTTGGCTAATTCCATAATGGTCGGGGATAATCACCGACAAGGTGATGAGAACTTCGCCAAGAACTTAGGCATTCAATTTGTTCACGCCAATGACTTCTTTCATTTAACTGCTGAACAACAAGGCCGCCCTAACCCCTTCGCCGCCGAAACCGCCCCCCTACACGGCGAAACCACCGAAGCCCCATATCAAGTGAAGATATATGTTCCCTCAACTGTTCGTGATACACCCATTTCCCAAGAGGAACATGAAACCCGAATAAACGACACTTCGACATTCCTCGCAGGGTTGTTTGGGGGCTACACTTCTGCTGAAGCCACAGGAGGATATTACAGTCAGGATGATGGATTGATTAGTGAACCTGTGGTAGTCATTACTTCGTGGGCTAAACCTGAACTCTATGAGAAACAGAAGTCTTTAATTGAGGATTTCCTGAAAACGAAGCAAAAAGAGTGGGGACAGGAAACCATCGGTTTTGAGTTTGAGGATGACTTCTTTATGTTCCCTGATTTCTCGGCGGAAACGGAATGGTTCAGTAATGCTCAAGAGAACATCAAGAAGTATGTTGAGAATTATTTGAAGTTAGGTAAAAAATTAGGGGCTGGAGATATGGGTGATGATTATTTTGCATGGTTAAAGGAAATGGCGAGCGAATTTAATGTCGAAAAGAATAAATACTTCACTTGCACATCCACTTATCAGGCTCAGAAGAAACAATGTTACTATAATTCATTAAAATACACTTGGGAGAATCCTGACGCTGAATACTTTGAAGGGTGGGTGGTGTCGAGTCGCTTGGGAATACCGATTCGTCATGCTTGGTTAGTTGTGGATGGGAATGTCTATGACCCTACTTTTGAGATTTTCCGAAACGAAGATGATGCTGATATGCTGGTTGACTACGCTTATTGGGGAGTTCCCATACCTCAAATGTTTATTCACGACCGTATTGTGGCGACCGAAAAGAGTGGGCCTTATTTGTTCGATTACTTTTTTTACACCTCACCTTATTCCAAAGAAACAAAGGAAAACCGACATTCACGATTTATGGAAGGTTTTATGAGTGATTGATATGAATGCGTGGGGTCAATACAGCAATCCGCCTTCGCGAGAGAGCGCAGAAATGCAAGAGTGTAGGAGATTGCACAATCTTTGGCCTAAGTCGGATTTGGCGTTGCCTTTAACTTTCAAAGGCGAGGCTTCTATGGAGTTCGTGGATTGGTATTTTCAAGCCGCTTGGGATGAAGCGGTTGCTCAGAGCCACCTTCAAAAACAGTTTCCTTCGCGAGAACAATGGTTAGCGATGAAAGCGCAAGACCTAAAAGATATTGCAGGGAAGTTTGGACTTACCAAAGGGGGAAAAAAATTGCAGATTTACAGTCGGATTATGGAGCATATACTACAAGACCTTCCCTCCAATATTTACTTGCCTTTGGCAGAATTGGACGAGCGCATTCCTATTTTTCCTTACTCTCTTGACTCTGACCAACTCGCTAAATTATATCTGGACAGTCAAACAACGAGAAAACCGATAAGGGATATGATTAAACACACTTATTTCACACCTGAAACATTCAAACAATTCCTCAAATGGGAAGAAAAGTTTGAAGGGGGAATTCTTGACCAAGATAAAGATGGTTGTATCTTATTGGGACGCTACTTTGCTTACTACTTGGTGAATAACCCACATTTTGATTTGAATTTGCTCCTCTTACGCGACCCTGCCCTGTTGTCACCTAAATTTACCACATCCAAATTCTTTAACCTTTCGGTCAAGGACTCACAGGCTCTCTTGGATAAATCTAATTCTTTACGAGGGCAATTATTGGGAGAAAACGGTTTGATGGGTGATAATGAGGTGTTGGGAATGAGCAACTTGTTAAGCCATAATCAATTACTTACTTTGGAACTTTTACAATTGCTGTTCGGAATCTTCCCTATGGAAGATTTTATGAGTGCAACTACGGGGATAGACCCTGCCGCGACTTCCGCGATGAACCGAGAGTGGTGCGAATCTTTAGTCAAGAATCCTTGTGTTCCCACATCTTTGATTCGCTTGCTGTGTGACCATGAACCCGACTTATTGGACTCGGCACTTCAGAATCCTAACTTATCTTCTGCATTCATTATAGATTTGTGGGAGAATTTAAGCCTCTCACAATTAGAAGAACTGTTGACTCATAATCGCTTTATTCCTCGTGAGTTAATTCACTCGCTGTTTGAAAAAGGAAAAAAGAATGGAAAGGGGGGAAATTGGAAAGGGTATGCTCTGAGTGACGCGGGGGGTGCTACCTCCATTGTCCAGAAGTGTTTGGGACAGTATCACTTTCCTATGTGGGTGCTAAAAGGCTTAAAGCCCTATGACGACCCTGATTATTTCACGGCAGACCATTTATGGACAAAACAGAGAAATGTTCTGGATGAGAGAACCCTCGATGCAGAGATATTAGGGCTTAATCCGAATCGTGAAATCTTAGAATATGTATTAGAACATTTCTCTGTTTTCTTGAAGGGAGGTAGCCCTCGATACACCATCGCTCAGAATCCCTCGCTCTCCATAGAACTTTTGAAGAAATATTACGCCGACTTCGATGCAGATGATGTGGCGAAGAATCCTGCTTTAACCTTAGACTTCATTAAAGCATATTATCAGAATCCAACGATTGATGGATTGCAGGTGGTAGGGCTTCATATCCATATAAGTGAGTTGACGGTTAACTCGGCTATATTTCCTTACGACCCCACCCCTGAGTGGGCTTCAGGACTTTTCAATTGGCGATTCTAATTTTGCCCCTTGCGAGGTGCGAATGCTTAAAGCGTTTGTGTCCCACTAAAGGGTAGGTGAGTTGTATGAGCGATTTGTTTATGAAAAAGAAGATGACAGAGTATATTGAGAACTTCGCTTTCTTCCGTGAAACCTTTATTCGACTGACGGGTGTGGAAGACCCTGAGCAAATTTATGACCATTATTTGAATTTTGAGGTTGAGGTTTGCGCGTGTGAGTTGTGCCGAGCAGATGAGCCACATATTGATATAGATTCTCCTGACGAAGATACTGTGCCTGATTGGGATTGAGGTGATAAGATGGGTGAAGGAAGAACACACATACTCGGTGGAGTCATAGATTATGGTACTCACAAAGAAGGGGTCTGTGCAGATAATTGTTGGTGTAAGGAGGGTGAGGAATGAGTGAAAAGTCCACATCAGACGAAGAAACAACCGAAGGAACAGCCCATGAAGAATGGGTTGGAATGCCTGAGTTTGTGCAACCAAAGCAACGGCCATTTAGTAAGATTACTGTGAGATTTGAAACTGAGGAAGATTTACAAGAATTTGCGAAACTCATTGGTCAGAAATTGACTCCTAAAACGCGAAGTATCTGGCATCCTCATAAACCTCATAGGAGTGGACTTGTGAGGCGGTGGATTGATGAATCCTGAATATCCGATTTATGTCGTTTCTAAAGGCCGATGGGAAAGTCGGTTAACAAGTCGGGCGTTAGAGGAGATGAATGTCCCATATCACATAATTGTTGAAAAGGCGGAATACGATAAATATGCCGCCGTTATAGACCCTGCTAAGATTTTGGTTACTCCTGAAACATACAATCAAGAGTATGATACTTTTTGGCATGATGATGACCCTCGTATCGGACCAGGGGCGGCGCGAAACTTCGCGTGGCAACATTCGATTGATAGAGGTTATGATTGGCATTGGGTTCTCGATGATAATTTGGATGCTTTTCATCGAATGAATCGTAACATAAAGGCCGAAGTTACGAGTGGGACTGTGTTCAAGTGCATGGAAGATTTTGTTATGCGTTACGATAACATAGCCATCGCAGGGCCGAATTACTATAATTTTGCTAAGACGACTGATGCGTTAGCACCTTATGTGAAAAATACCCGAATATACAGTTGTTTGTTTATCCGAAATGATATTCCTTACCGATGGCGCGGGAGATATAATGAAGATACTGACTTATGCTTAAGAGTTTTGAAAGACGGTTTGGCGACTATTCAGTTTAATGCTTTCCTACAAGGAAAGGTTACGACACAACGGATGAAAGGTGGGAATCACGAACAGTTTTACGAGAAGGATGGAACTTATCTAAAATCTAAGATGTTGGAGGATATGCACCCTGATGTCGCCAAAGTTGTGTGGAGATTTAATCGCTGGCATCATCATGTAAATTACAAACCCTTCAAACATATTTCATTGGGCAATCGTGTGGATGATATACCTTTAGAGGTCAATAATTATGGAATGAAACTTCATACTCGCCCCGCTTAACATCACATAACTTAAAGTAGTCCCTCATTTTCATAATTATATGTCTGTTAGGCGTTTTGAGTTGCACGATTACTCGGCCAATTCCCATAAGTTTTGGGAATTGCATCAGAATGGTGGCTGTTGGCATCCTGAATACGGCAGAATAGCAGGGTTTGGAAGGTCTGGTGGACGAAGTGTTGGAAAGGAGAAATGTGATGGAACTTGGAGGAAAACTCTTGGAGGAAAACTCAAGAAGGGTTATTCTGAAATAACAGGTTCTCAACCCATGCAATCTTCATCGCCTTCACCGCCCACCCCTACCCCCTCAAGAATCATTCCAACAGGAGTACCACTGTTGAATTGGAATACTCTTTAAGACTCTGATATGTTGAAATAGTATGTCCCCTGCATAGTAGTATGTATCTAAAGGTTCAAATTCCATACATTTATTCTCTGGCTAAATCTCCTGTTGACCCTACGGTGTGGGATATTATACCCCATAAGGCCAAAGTTCCAGATAAACACCATCTTTTTTGTGACCTTCAATCTTATCAGACCCCCTGGAACCAATTGAATAAAAAGGGGGAAGTGTATGCGATAGACAATGCTCATACTCTTTATCCTGCCTATCGCAAGACTTCCAAGATTAGGCCCAAGATGCTTCCTTCTTCTGGTTACATAGAATTGTTTCACTTGATTAGGCTCGGTGGTTTAGTCCGTTACGGGATGGGTCGGAGTGAGGATGTGGAATTCAACACACCTTTGGTGTCGTGGGATAGTTTGGATAATTCAGAGGCCGAAAGAATCTATGGGGCAAATCTTAAAGAGTTTGCTGGAGATATTTATGAGAAGGTGTATGAACCATTCTTTATTGCTCGGACTAAACCATTATCAGAGTTCATGGAATGGGTTGGAACGCAGAAAGATATAGTTGGAGTGTGGAATGCTAATGATGTTCTCACAGACCGAGTAGCAACGGTTGGAGGAGTAAATTACTCTTACACGACCCCAGATGGTCATCAGTTGCCGATTTTAACGAGAGCCACAATGGTTTTGAGCGAAATTCCTGAAACCACTCCTTTGCTCATTTCTTATGACCAACGAATGTGGGCGAGCGTTCCCTATCAATCCCATCCTGAGTTTAAGCAACCGCGCCAACCCGTTCCCATCCTTTATTCTTATGAA
>Ga0209756_1004327_pt1 | contig 11094 bp, 8 predicted proteins | sample ETNvirenome_6_85_FD_184071 | JGI IMG/M metagenome (GOLD analysis project Ga0209756, IMG submission 184071) | Marine viral communities from the Pacific Ocean - ETNP_6_85 (SPAdes) (version 3) | ecosystem: Environmental > Aquatic > Marine > Oceanic | place: Pacific Ocean | collected 2013-06-19
GATTTTGCTATTGCTTTTTTATTTTTAGCTTTAACGCCAGGAATAAATATATTTCCATGGAATTCGTCTTCAATATTCCCAGATATTGCCCATTGTAACTTAGTGACTATATTTACATTCGGATCTATTTTTTTAGAATTAAAATCTTTAAATTGTTTTTCATCAATTTCTATAATATTATTACTATTTACACGTTTAATAAAATATCGTGTTATTGTTCCAGACTTTCTTTCTTTTGTACCAATTTCTGGATAGCCTGGCTGTATTGAATTATACTCTGTTTTTATATTTGGTTTTAATATATTATATACAAATGTATTATTATTTATTTGTACAAATTTAATTAACTTTTTCGATGTTTTTCTATCCCATTTAGGTTCTGTATATACTTCGCCGGTTGTATATGTATGATACAGCCCTATATATTCAGTATAATCTTGTAACATCCACTCAGAGCCAAATGTATATAAATTATTGGTTATCTCACTTAATGAATATTTAGATTTTATTCTCATTATACTTTTGGCCTCATTATACACGCGAGCTCTGTAGTCCATAGTCCTGAACTACCAACTGTGTGACTTATGTTTATAATACTAAATACAGTTTGTGTACGATACCTGTATGGCAATGCGTTAAATTGTAAAACATCTCCATATCTAAATCCATTTACGCCATCAATTGTTATACTTGCATCATAAGGAAATATTGGTGTATTTAATAAATTACTTTTATCTATTTCTTGTGTTGGGTATTGGAGATATTTTTGTAATGCAAGTCGTAAGGAATTTTTTTTCTTATAAGAAGTAGGGTTATGTGAGTAATCTTCTTTTGCAACAGCTAATAACTCCAAATATTTGTGATGAGTATTCAAATACGTTTGAAATAATTTTTTTACATTTTCTTCTGTATCTTTATTTGTATACATATAACTCAAAAAAGGGGCGATGTCAGATTGAGAAATGTCTGTTCCTTCGTTTAATACATATGCTAACTGTTTTGCACGTCCAGGCAATTTTGCACTCAATTTAAAATCTCTAACAATTGTGCCATTTGGGTGGTTTGCAAACATTGGTACTGAAAATGGTTCTACATTTGACTGTACGCTTGGCTGTCCGATATAGTTGCTATCATAATATTTTAATTCTAATCCTAAAGGATCTTTTGGGTCTGTTATTAAATTCATTTTTATGGCACCAGCAGTGTTCATTGTTATTACAGCTCCAATACTAGAAATAAATTCTTTTATTTGTACTCCTTTATTTGGTTTTATTTCATTAGTATTTTCTGGTATTATCTCTATTTTATCTAACCGCAAAACTATATCTTTAATTACATTTAAATTAATAAAAATTCTATTTGCATATGCTTTACGATTATTATGAAATCCAGGGAATGCATCATATGATCTATTAGGTTGTATATGAGTATTATTATATACATTCTCATACCAAATTAGGCTTGGGGTTCCAATTATTACTATATCTATTTCTTCTTCTACTTCAAATATTTCTCCATCTATTTCTTCTTCTTCTGTAAATATAATCGTTTCCGTAGTGTCTTCTTCTGATTTTCCATATTTTTGTGTCGAAATAGTATTTTCGTTTCCCAACAATAAAATTTCATATGGGTCTGCAGAAACTAATTTTTCATAATAATTAGATAGTGATGAAGAATCACAAGTAATCTTACTAAATGGTAGTTTACTCAATACTCTGTCATTTATATAATTAATTAAATAATTTAATGTAATATATGTTTGTGATTCATGTAACTCAAATCCATAACCTTCATCACTTGCGTACGCTTCGATAGTAGCATCATTTGTGTAGTCTTGTGAGAATGGCTGTCCGGTTAATATCCAATTCTCATCACCACCGGGATATTCAGAATAATATTTACTTTGTATTAAACGTTGTTCTTGCTGACTTTCATTTTGATTTTCTACTATTTCTTGATTAACTTGATTTAATAATTCTTCATAAAATGTATTAACTACTGCAGTTACATCTTCGGAATCAGCTGCATAATGGGTTTTTCTTCCATCTGGGAGTTCATAAACTGTATGGCCCAATTCATAGCTTTGAGGAGGAATGGGTTCAGTTCCATCTTTTTTCTTTTTTGGTTCTGTTTCTAGAAACATCGATATGTCAGTATATACATTACTAGTGCCGGTTATGTATATAGTTGCCTCTACTGATCCATCTGTTTGGTAACTAAAATCAAAAGATGTTATTAATCCTTCAAATCGTACGGAATTCATTGTTGTTATTTGGTCTTTTAAATTGCCATAATCCGGATAATTATTATTGAATTTGTCAGTAGTGTCGTCTAAAACAGTTTCTGGATCTAGAGGCTCGTTTGTTATGACAGCAGAGTCAGGGTGTTGTATCAATACATATGCATATTTTCCTGGCCTAAACCAATATTGTTCTATCCTATCTAGATCTCTAGTTGGATCTGGTATTTGTATTTGGATAACTGCTTTATTTAACAACCCTCTAGAATTATCTGCTATTGATACTTGACATGATGTAATTATGGGTGGTATCCTTAATGAAGTATCTTTTATTTTTACTTTTTCTTCAGTTATTTTAACACTAGAAACTATTTTTCCTTTAATATCTGGATCAATGTCAATCTTGTTTATAAGTTCAATATCAGGTTTATTTTCATTTAAAAAACCATGTTCACCAGACGGCATAAATTTTGGACCTCTAGTTTGTTTTCCTCCGATTATGCTATCTTTTTGAAGTGAATTTGTTCCTTCAAAACCTTCTGTGCCCCTTGTGTGTGTATATGTACCAATTTCTATATTTGCAATTTTTTCTAACATATATTGCAAATCTTTTTGATTCCTTCGGTGCCCAGAAATACCTCGAGCTTTTAATTCCTCTTTTAAATTTTTATCTACTTGTGAATAAAATATATCTCCAGCCATAACTTATCTACTAATATTAACATTGTTAATTACGCTTAATATATTTTCTATATCAGGAATTCGTAATTTTGTATTTTCTGGTACTGCAAATGTTCCTTTTCCTAATCCATTAGATGCAGCAATTGCCCACCACAAATTAGAATCCCCATAAAATTTATTTGCCAATAAATCTAATCGTTCTGGACTAACTACTTGTATATAAATATCATTTTCAGATAATGGCATTGGTGGTATTATAGTAGTACCTGCTATCCGTACACTATTTTTGTCTTTAATTTGTTTTGTTGTTTTATATCTACTTGCCATGATTTAATATCCTTTGCCTATTCTAAATTATTCTCTTCGTCAATGACAGGATTTTTTTCAAAATCAGATAACCAATTATCATTTCCGTCTTTTGGACCATTATCATCAAAATTATTAGCTAACGTATACATCTTGCCTCCTTTTTGTGGTAAATAATCAGATATAAGTGTTAGCCCCATTGAAATATCTATTTTGTTTGGAACCTCCATTCTCTCCGGATCATTTTCTACATTGATATCCCATGTTGTTTCTGTACCGGCTAATGTATAATATAAATTATTAATTATTGCCGGTTGTTGTTTATACAAATCTCCAATTGTTATACGCATCCATGGCCCTTTTAATCCAATTGTAGTATTGTTTTTATAATCTGGTGCTGTATATGATGCTAGTGCATTTAATTTTCTCCAGATTGGTTTTAATTCATCCCTGTCTGTTGCAACCACAGTAAAATCTAGATTTAAATCTCTAGTATATGATGTATAATGATAATTTGGATCTGCTCGTCCTATCATTGTAACATTTGTCCATTGTGGGTTAAATGAATCAGTTAAACTATTTATGATAGCACGAAATACCATTATATCTTCTCCTTCTGCAACAGGTTTGTTAAAGGTTAATGATGGTCCAGTAAAAAAGAATTTTATAAAATCTTGTGTTATTCCTGGGTCATTCAATACTCCGCCTATTGCAGAATTAATACTAGCCATGGCACTTTGTAATGCGTTGTCTTCGCCCGGAATCCATCGGTATGCATCTTCTAGATTTTTTATTTTTCTAAAATCTATAACAGATACTTTATCGCCACGAAATGCAGTAACTTTTGCTGTTGGGTCTTCTAAGAAATTTGCTTTCTTCCACTTCTTATCCCTCCATACTGTAGCTACATGACTTCTTGCAGTAAAATCATTTCTCAGTGCATTTTTATTTCCATGGTCTCCCCAACCATACAACGTTTCTCTATTAAATAAACTATATGCTCCCACTGTTGCACTTGCTGCAGCATACGCAATTGCTCTATGTTTATTTAATCCTTTTCCTATAAGCCTTAATGAAGTTGCAGTGCCATCTAATCGCTTGCCGATTAAATCACCGGCGCCCCATCCTCTCCTAGCTCTAAAATCTTGAAATGGAATTGCCGGGAGTGGTTTTAGATTTAAAAAAGGTGATGTATTATATATCGAACCATCTGGTGATTCTTTTGCTCCTATATCTCCAATTAATGAATTACCAATGTTCATGACAGCTGGAGCTGCTGTAAATCCTGATGCAAGTCCTAATGCTGCAGCTGCGCCTGCCCGTATTGCTGCAGATTCAGGTGTAATATTTGTATCTTTAAAAATTGTTTTATTTGATTGTACTGATGGGTCTACATCTATCCTGCTAACTTTTACAGTCCCAGGCGGCGCATTCCATGCTCCTAATTTATAAAAATTTTCTCCAACTCCAACATCTTTTTTAATATAAACTTCTTTTAATTCTTCTCTTGACAATTCAGATAACTTAGTATATTTATCTGCGCCAGCAATTGTCGGAAATGAATATGGTGATGCGACTTTTGCTAATTTTGGATGATCAGGAAATAAATTACTAGTACTTATTTTATTATTTTGTGTAGTAAATACAGTAGTGCTTCCTTGATAATATGGTGGATATTTCGATTCGCCAGATAAATATGGATATAATATTCCACCTACCCAATTAGAATAAGTATTACCTGGAGTCCACTTGTTTGAACTTTGGAAGTTATTTGGTGATGGTGGTGGTGTTATTGGCATTATATATCCTTTTATTTATTTATATGATAATCATTGAAAGCTATATTTGCTTGTACTTCATTGGGCGAAACATATAATTTAACTCCTTTTAATGCTGTAGCTACAGCTACTGCTATCTCTGCGGCTGATGCTCCTCCTCCACCTGTCATTGTATTTGCAGCTTGATTTAATTGACCTTCGCTCGTTGAAGCTAATATTTTAAATTTGTCTCTTGGATTAAATAGTACAGCATCATTAACTTGTACTATCGCATCATCTTTATCAGGATTTGGAGGCGCTCCTGGCCAGTTCATCCAGCCGGTTAAAACTGTATTTGCTACTTTATTCAATACAGCTGTAAACTTTGTTCCTATAATAGGAATTATGTCTATTACTTTTTGTAATTCCGAACGGAGTCCTCCAGAAGCCATAAGTGTTGCGAAGTTTTCTAATTTTCCAAATGTGCTTGGGTTTACTTTTTGGAACACATCAACCATATTTGTAAACTCGTCGAATACTTTTCCTTCTAATTGTGTACGAGCTCCGGTAATTATTTTTTTTTGTGATATCCCAGCTCTTTCAGACTGTACAATTATTCCTTCGGTATACATATTAGCTAATAATTCTTCTATTCGTTGATCTGTGGTTCTTGTATCCATTGTATCTAACAATGTTTGTAAATCTTTTTTTTCATCTTTAGAAAGATCATCGCCGAATTGTGTAACTGCTTCATCAAAATCAGTTATTTTTAAATCTAAAACTTTTTGAGCATCTGGTCCTAATTTATTTAATAATTCTCTCTGTTGGACCTTTTAGCTACTTTACTTTCTTCTATTCCTAATGTTTCTGCTAACTGCTCTCTTGCAAATAAGTTATCTTTTAGCGTATCACCTTGCGTTTCAAGAATTTTATTTAAAGCGTCTGCCTGTGCATTTGCGTCTCCTTTAATTGTTGCCATACGATATTGTTGTGTAAGACTATTACCTTGTTCGTCGACTAATCGTTTGCCACTCAATAATTGATACTCCATCTCAGAACCAATTGAAGTTTCAATATTTAATAATTGATTTCCTATCTGGTGTAAATCACCCATTGTTGCACCCAACACTTTAGCTTTTACTACTGCTAACTCTAATGTACCTGGGATTCTAGAATATTGTAATTGAATGTTTGCTGATAAGCTAGCTATGTCAGAAGTAATTGTTTTAAAAACTCCTGTTAACTTAGTAGTGTCTTGTATTTGCTCTGCAATCTTTCCTTGTGTTGCTAAAACTGCTTCTGATGACTTAGTACCTGTTGCTGCATATAATTCGTATCCTTGTGCTGCTTCTTCTGTTAATCCTAATTGAGTTTGAAGACCCCGTTGGACGACTAACATCGACTCTCCTTGTTTGTCAGTATACTTTATATTTCTTTGTTGCATAGGAAGAATTTTATTTAATGTTTGTGCATACTTCCTAGTATACTCTCCGCCGGTGTTCATTGATCTTGCAGCGGCATCTAATTTTTCTCCTAGCTCTGCAGAAACTTCACTACTAATTCCTAATGTTTTATTTAATTGTTTATTTCGTTGTTCTAAAAAAGTATTTGCTTTGACACTTTTCATTAAAGCGGTGCCATATCCTTTTAATACCGAATTTAATTTTGATATTCCTGCTGCTGCATCTAAAGTGTTAGTACTAAACGATTGTATAACATTATTGAAATCGTCCATTATATTGTTATTCTTTAGGATACCTTGATAGAGGTCATTCAATTCTGTACTGAACGCTCTTGCTTTACGGCCTTCATCTGATGGGTCGTTGACATTTGGATTATCTGTCTGGCCATGTTTAGGTAAGCTACGAAGTTCGTCGATTATATGTATATAATTTTGGTATTTCATGTTAACAGTATATCTTTTTAATATAAATATTTACATTGGAGGTTTTATGACTTTTGAAGTAGATGGTTTTTGTTTTGACTTTTCAAGCATAGCCATTCTTTTATCTGCTATGTTATTTAATTTTCGAATCCAAAATGTTCTTAAGAATATAGGCATTGTATATAATGTGTTCCAATCCCATCGGCCTTCGCCTACCCATAGTAGTTCAAATAATTGATCATGTAATTTTGGTCGGTGTTCTGGTTTAAACCCAAAAAAGGTCTGCCCCAACTTGAAACCCAGCCGTGAAGGCGCTCCCATCTTCACCTTCGAATTCATATGAATATTCAAAACCCGGTGAATTTTTTAATATATAATCACGGAATGATTTGGAGTCTTTAGCTAAAAATGTATATCGAATAAAATGTTCAATATCTGACTCTTTTCTTGAATCATTTACTTGTGTTATAGCGTGTAATAAAAAAGATGAAATTGCATTATTTTCTTGTATTTGATCTGTCATATTTTTTGTTAAAAATTTAAATTTAATTGATGTGTCTGAATTAACTTCATAATCAAATTCTCCGTTGTCGTCTGGAATTAAATTAAATTCTTTTGGTTTTAGCTCTTGTAAATTTACCGACCTGTCTAAAGATTTTTTTGTTTTTGGATCTGTTACTTTGACCGGATATTCTGCTCCGTAACTCACAATCCTTGCTGTTATTATTAATCCATCTTTGTCTACATCAGGAATGTCTGCAACATCTATATCTGTAACAATTAATGATTCTAATAATTTTTCTATGACAACTCCTTCTCTAATATATGACGCATTAGTTAATATATCTTCATCATATGCAGTCATGTATCGCATTTCAATTTTTCCAGACCGTAGTGGGTGGCTTTTAGGGTAAACATTCCCTTTAGATGCTAACTCTACAATTTCTGTAGGTAGTGTATTTTTTTGTGTTTGGTCGTAATCTTTTTTTGCTAGAGTAATGAGGTTTTCATTGTCATAACGATCTGTGTGTTTTGCCATTTTTTAGTATCCTTTATAACTTTATTATAAATATATAAACAGTAAAAAAGTTAGCCATCTGCCAACTCTTTACTTATGTATTAGGCCTCTTATTGCCATGGCCACCACCTTGTATTTTTAATATTCTAATACTGCATAATCATATTTAAGTGTCACTTCAATTGTAACAGCATCTTCTGTAGCCCAATCCATTGACCCGAAATTTGTATCTAGAATAAATGCACCTTTTAATGTCCATTCTTCTATTTTTTCTCCTGTGGGTGAAAGTGAATGAAATGTAATATCTTTCTTATATTGTGAACTATATCCATCTCTGCCTGTTAACGACTCATGGTGTATTCTTACCCATTCCATTACAGACTGTGCTCCTGATGGAACAATTGGATCATATAATGTAATAGATATATCATTCCAATCTGATTTGCCTTTTAATTTTCTTTTAATGTTAATATGATCTAATACAATCTCACCATTTGTCATTGATGGTTTAGCGGCTGCTTTGATGATATATGATGGAATTCCGTCAATATACATAATAAACCTATTAGTATATTTCGGTTCCCAATCAAATGCACTATCAAATAAATCATTTTGATTGATTCCTGGTAAATTTTGTTCTAATCCCATTTTCTAATTTTCCTTTTTATATAAATATCGCAACATTTAAATTTTATTCAGGGAATGCAGCCCCGGTTGGTTGTATATTAAAGTCTAATACGATAAATTCTGCTGTCCTGGTTGGTTGTAAGAATATTTGTCCATATAATATATTTTGGTCTATTAAGTCTGGTGTATTATTTGTATCGTCCATTACTACTCTAAATGCACTTAGTCCTTGTTGCGACCTAACACTTTCTAAATATGGATTAGCTATATTTAAAAATCTATTTCTTGTTGCATCTGTATTTTGTTCAAATACTAGATATCTTGTTGCAGAAGCAATAAATTTCTTAACTGTAATTAACAGTCGTCTAACATTTACTCTATCTAATGCAGATGGTCTTGCTTGAAGTGTTTTTTGTCCCCAAATAACAATTCCCTCATTTGGGAAGTTTGCTATAGGATTAATTCTAGCTTCATATAAATCATCTCTATCACTTTGAGTTAATTTTTCATAAGTATTAATTACACTTGTTAATCCACCCCTATTCAAACCAGCTGGTGCATACCAAGGCGCTGCAACTGCATCATTAAATGACAATGCTCCTGGTACAACAACTGAAGGTGGAACCCACATTGGTTTGTTTTTTGCTGGGTCTATAATCCTAACCCAAGGGAAATAAGTTGATGTATAATTTGTATCTAAACTATTAACTTCACTTATTGTAGTCGAAATACTATCTGTTAATGCATTTGTATCCATTATATAAAATGTATCTTGTCTGTCTTCTGCCAATTGCCTAGCATCAGATGTTACTGCACTATGTAATCTGTGTATAATACCTGGCGTAATTAACATATTCATGTCAAAATAATCAGTGTTGCTTAATGCTGCAAATGCTTTTTGATATGCCTTAGTACCCGTTGAAGTACTTGTGTTACAATCAAATCCAAATGTATTAGTGGCTTTAATATTAGTTCCACTTAATTTAGGTAAATTTGGTTTTTCTCCATCAAACCCACCTTGAGCAGGCACCATAAATTTCCTGGTTGCAGTTGCAATATTACTGGTCAACGTTCCTCCTACTAATGCTGATTGTAATGATCCTGAATATGGACTCGCTATACTAGGAAATCCTGCTTCACTATCTTGGTCCATGTCTCCTAAATAAAAGTCTGCGTTGCTTCCTGTATTTGATCCTGATGTTGGTAGTGGTGATAAATATTGTAAATTTTGAACATTTGTATAGTCAAATCCAAAATAATTTTTACTATTATATGCACTACTAACAACTTGTGAAGTATTATATGATATTGCTTGTAAATTTAAATTTCCTGTTGATCCAGACACATCTGGAATTGGTGAATTTGGAGATCTAAAACCAAATGGTACTAATGTTTTATTATTTGTTTTTGCGCCAACGCCTTCTGTTACTTCAATTCTAATATATTTTGATATATTTGGATAATCGCCATTATCAAATATTTTACCCACGCTATTAATTGTTCTATATTGATCTCCTATTCTTCTTACAACATAATTTTTAGAATCTGGATCTAAATTACAACCCGTAAATGATTCTACTATATCTGGTGTTCTATCAGTGTCATCTGAATCAAATGGTGAATTAGGAAGATTTATATTATTAACTCTTCTTACTTCTACTGTAAATGTTCCATACCCATTCGGATCTGCTACTTCAGAATCGATTCTTATATCTCTAATTCCAACTTTTACATCATAATTTTCAACATCGCCATGAGATAGTGTATGAAATTTAAATAAGTTAATAGCGGTTGTTCCTATTTTTTGTGAAGTAACCCATGGTGTTGATGCGGCTTGATAGTCTTGTAAAAATTCATAGTTATCAATTATTGCTAATGATGTAGTTACCTCTCCTAGATTATTAAATAAATCATCTGCAGCCGAGTTTTCGTATTGTACGTATATTGGATAATTTACACTTTTTGGACTAGTTCCAAATACTTTGCTTAAATAATCATTTTCTGTGTTGAATATTGATGATGAAATAAATCCAGTTGACAAATATGCTGAATATCCTGGTATGCTTGTATCTGTAGCAAATGACCCTGATAATTTAATTGCGAAACTTCCAGAGCCTGCATCTGATAATACTGAATCTTCAAATACATTGCCTGATCCATCTGTCGATACTGGGATGGTTGGATGTAATAAATGTGTTACATATTTCACACTTGCAGATTCTGCTACAACTGCTAATGCTCCATTTGTTAATTTATATCCATCTTCATATAACAATCTTGTAATTGTCATTACTCCAGCATTTTTTAAATATTCTTGTACTGTAAATGGAATATATGATTCATCTGTATATGAACCAAATATTTCTTCGAATTCTGAAAATGAATTTACTTTTGTTGGAATTAAGGCTGGGCCTTTAATTGTTGGGCCTACTATAGAGGCTCCTATTTCACTGACGCCTCGCTGTAAAAAGCTTTGGTCTTTTTCATTGGTAAATACACCTGGCGATACTATTCTTTCTGCCATTCAATTTCTCCTATAATTTTTTATTATAAATATGGATTGATACAGCCAAACTTACTC
>Ga0209756_1004328_pt1 | contig 11093 bp, 8 predicted proteins | sample ETNvirenome_6_85_FD_184071 | JGI IMG/M metagenome (GOLD analysis project Ga0209756, IMG submission 184071) | Marine viral communities from the Pacific Ocean - ETNP_6_85 (SPAdes) (version 3) | ecosystem: Environmental > Aquatic > Marine > Oceanic | place: Pacific Ocean | collected 2013-06-19
ACTTATTAACTTTAACAGCGTAAGTAGCACCTTCTCTCTGATAATCTGGATTTAAAAGAATCTTAGGGTTATCCATTATGCCAGTAATAGATACACCCAGCAACGCCTCTCCTTCTGTTAATTGCTTGGATGCAGGTCGCAAGTAATTAAACTCAGAGTATGCTGCTTGTAAAGTACCAACAATTGTTGACGCCTTTACTGCATCTAAAAATTTAGACTTAGTATCAATCTTAGCTCCATTAATGGAAGTTAGATTACAGAATTGAACTCCGCAAACACCATCTTTGGTAACAGGTATAAAGCCTATTTCAAAACAAGGGTTATATAATTGCCATGGATGATTACCAAACACAAATCCAGGTTCACCAAACTGTCTTGTCTTATTAAGAATGCTTGTAAATTCTTCAAATGTAGTTTCATCTCTTAAAAGTAATACACTATTATTACTTCTAGCACGTTGAGGCTCAATATGAACCCAACTAATACGTTTATTTTTTAGTACTTCATTATATTCATATTCAATTAACTCAACCTCGTACTTCTTCTTATTAACTGTAATCTTACCTACGTATAGATCAGTTTCATCATCATGATAAAATTTAGTATGACGAGTAACATCAAAAAATGTCTTTGCATTCATCATCTCTTCATCATCTTTATCAAAAATAAGAGACGTAGCTGAGCGTCGAATACCACCAGACAATACTGCATCAGCACAGTGCATTAGAATATCATATGCATTAATTGATTTTAATCTAGTTTGATTCTGTTGTTCAATAATATAATCAAATAACTCTTTTACCTTTTGATGACATCTTTTTAAACCCTGATACCCAGGTGCCTTACCCCCGGCGGTTTCCAGCGGAGTACCTTTCGGTCTTATCTTACTAAAATCAAAAACAATCTTACGACCAGAAAAGGCAGTATTACGAAAATAAGAATTCAATAACGCTTCAATTGAATCAGACCACCCCTCGATACTATCTTCAACAACATAAGTTACAACTGTACCTGTCTTATCTTTTGCAGTAACTATATCAGGAAATCGATCAATAAAATGTTTTGATACTCCAATACCTACTCCACAACCACAAAGCAATAAATAAAATATCTCCGCAAAAGATCTTATACTATCTACATGTCTTACTGCACAGTTATATATACGTGCATTATGAGCTAATACAGCCTTACCACCAAACTGCATTGATCTCATTGACGGGACGATATGTTTATCTTTTACTTGTTGGAATGCCCACTTAATTGTATCTATATCTTCTGATGGTAAATGCTTCTTAAATCGATCAACGTGCATCTTTGACACCCGATTTATACATTCGTCCCACGTCTCTCTTCTATTTGAATTTTGATTAAATCTTGCGTATTTACTTGTAAATGTAAAGGTAGATATTTCGTCTAGATAATTAATGTCTTGTGGCATTCGTATATGTATTTATGCTTACTTCGTATGATTAATAGGTTAGCGTTAAACAAGCGCTTCATATATAAATATAACGAAAAAATTTGAAATTCAACTTATCGTTTTACTGTGGCTTGGCCAAAGTAAAAACCAATAATAGCTGTTAAAGCTTGTCGAATCTCAGGTACTAATAAATAACCTTCAATCTCTATAAACACAGGTTCAGTCCTTGTACCGAGTAATCCCCATAGAATCTTTCTAGTAACTAATTCCTCTACTACAATAGGATGATTAAAAAATGTAACAACAAACGGAGCTAATATAACACCGAACAAAACACTTACAACAATTAAACGGCGAACCCACTTACCAGCATCGACCCCAACACGCTTTATAGCTTTATCAGCAGACTCATCAGCGAGCTCTTTTTCTTTCATAAACATCTCAAAACGCTTTTGCTCATTCTCTGCGCGTTTTGCAACTAATTTAAAAAAGAACCCGACTAATGACCCTCCCGCCATCGTCATAATTTCTACAGGTATCACTATAAGTATTTAATAAAAAAGGCGTTACTATGCAACGCCTTCTCTATACTGCATTCTCTGAAAACTGTTAATTCTTGAAAGAATTTACAATTTCTTTACAATGTCTCGCATGCTCGATAACTTCTATTTGCTTACCAGCTTCTTCTACAACATCAGGATGTTCTCCTATCCCGAATAAGTATTTTTTGTCCTGTATTATTCATTAATATAAAAATCCTTTTCTTTTATCATAAGCCAATCGCTCATATGTCCGAATATCCTCTTCCGAGTCGTCAACATATAACTTTTCAATATCCTCCTCGAACTTAATCTGTCTCATCCCTTCTTTATGAACAGGTCTAGGATCTTGATTTTCTGAAAGGAGCTCAAACTCTCTCCTCTCGTTGGTATAAATGTCTTTAACGACGAATTTATATGCAATCATGTCATACATATATTAGCTTCTTATCTTTTATTTTGCAAGTAATTTTTTTCAGCTGAGTTTTGCTCTTAATCAATAAAGATGCAATTTCTGTCTCAATATGTTTTTCGAAAAACCTTCTTAAAAACCTAGCTCCATATTTTCGATTATATCCTTGGGCGGCTATATAATCTCGAACCTCGGGTGTTAATATAAGTTCTATATTATTAATTTCTTGTAATTTTTTTGAAAAAACATTTAATTGTATTTGAACTAAATTATATATATCTTCTTTCGATAAATGCTCAAATCTAATAATCTCGTCTAGTCTATTTAAAAACTCTGGTTTAAAAAATTTCTGACAAGCATTTTCTAAATCTATGGAGCTTATTGCTGTACCTCCAAACCCAATAGAATCTTTATTAAATAATTCAGAACCAATATTACTTGTAAACACAATAATACAATTTTTAAAATTAATCTTACGTCCTACACTATCAGTTAATTCTCCCTTATCTAAAACTTGTAAAAAGATATTTACTACATCAGGATGAGCTTTTTCAATTTCATCTAATAAAAGTAAACTATAAGGATTCCTTTTAATAAAATCACAAAGTATTGATCTATCACCATAACCTATATAACCAGGAGGTGAGCCAATTAACTTACTTGTAGAATGTGGCTCCATAAACTCCGACATATCTATCTTAAGATAGTTTTGTTTATTATAAAAAAAGTATTCAGAAATTAATTCGCATAGATATGTCTTACCGACACCTGTAGGACCAATAAAAAGAAAAGAACCTAAAGGTCGGTTTGGATCTTGTAGTCCAGTCTTTACTCTTTTAAAATGTTGTAATAATGATGTAATAGCATGATCCTGAGAGATATATTTCTCCTTTAAAGATTGCTCTACCTTGTTTAAATCCGGTAAGCTACTCCCTTTAATATTGCTTATAGGTATATTTGTTTTAATACTAAGTATATCTCTTACAATATCTTCTGTAATAATTTTATCAAATTCGACCGCCTTCTGTTTTATTATTTCTTTTTTTAATTTATTAAATAAAGTTGTTTCTTTTCGTCGTAATTTAATACCCTCTTCAAAATTAAATTCTCGAACTGCGTCATATTTTTGTTTTTGTATACCATCTATTTTTTGTTGTATTTGTACAATTTGTTCAGATGTATTAGATATTTGATTCTTTATATGAGAACCACATTCATCTAATAAATCAAGAGCAGCAGCAGGCTGGCTTTTATCAAAAATAAACCTCGATGATAATTTAACAATATCTTCTATTATATTTCTATTATATTTTACATTGTGAAATTTTTCATACATAGGTATCATATTATATAAAATACCTTTTGTTTCTTCTAAATCAGTTTGCTTTACAACTATGTTTTCAAAATTAGAACTAATCGTTGTAATGTCATCAATATATTTTTTATAATCATCTGATGTACATGTACCTATAAAATTAATATCATCACTATTAAACAATTCACTAAAATATTCTTCTATGTTTGCAGAGCCGTCGATTCGAGTTATAAGAGCAATATCATTAATAAACAAAATTACATCGGTATTTGCTTTAAGATACTCTTGAAGAGTATCCATTCTTGCTTCAAAGTCTCCTCTAAACTTTGTCCCACCGATGAGTGTTTTAAGCTTTAACTCTAATATTCTTTTATGATGTAAGTGATTAGGAGTAAGTTTTTTAGTTATCCTTCTTGCAAGTTCATACACTACAGACTTTTTCCCGACACCAGGCTCGCCAGTAATAATAAGATTAGTATTATGCTTTTTACCTAAGACTAAATAAATTTTATCAAACTCTGCATCTCTTGAAAATGTACTTTGTAGCTCGTCTACAGAAGCTTGATACGTTAAATCAATAAAATAAGGCTCTAAACTCTCAGGAATAATTGACTTAAGTACATTAGATGTACTTGTAATATCTCCTAATTCCTTTTGTATAGCATTTTTAACATTATCAAAATTTAATCCGTACTCCATAAGAATAGAAGTTGCGACTCCATCGTTTTCATACAATAAAGATAAAAATAAATGTATTACATCGACTGTACTCTTGTCAAGTTTTTGCGCTAAGTTTTTTGCAAAATCTATTATACGTAAGACACGAGGTGTGAACTGAGGACCCGTATCAGATTTAAAAAGCTTATTAGTCTCTTCTATATTTAAAATACTAATAACAATATCTTTTAAATGAGTTCTATCTACATCTAACCTCGAAAAAGTTTGATCTAAAATATCATCATGACTCTCAATTAAACCTAAAAGCAAATGCTCTGTACCAGCATACCTACTTTTGAATTGTTCTGCATATGCTTTTGCAGCTGCAAGAGCATCTTGCGCAGTTGAACTGAATTTCATTACTAATACTTATTACGATTATTAGTAAACACTAGTAATATACATCAGGAAGAACCTTTATAATTACTTGCAGCACCAGCAGTAACAAGAGGCACCTCAGTACCAGTAAGTGCAATAACCTTACCTCTAATACCCCCAACTCTTAGTCTATAACCAGACAGTACTTCAGTGTATGTGCTATCAACGTGTTGATTCGGGAGTTTCACACTGAATGGAGTAACAGCAGCCGCACTATCACTCTTACCTGACTCACCGATATTACCTCCAGCCAATCCAGTCAGTCCGGGATAAGCAGTTACCGGTGCATATATCGCAGCAGCACCGTCCTCGAAATCAACATCGCTCGCATCTAGTGTTTTCCGTAGTAAAACATTCGGAAAATAAGGCCACTTATAGGTAGTCGCATCCGCATCATCATAACTACTAACGTCCCAATATCCACCAGCGCCGCCTGCTCCTGTCCAACTAGGAGTGGCGGCCGCACCGGCTTGTACAAAACTTGCATTAAGCTGCCCAGTGTCAGCTTGATGACCGAGCTTATCTATCGCCGACGAGCCACCAATACCAACATTTTTTGCATGAATTCCTCCTCCGCCACCACCACCACAGCCGAACCATAACGCTTTAGCATACGCTGGCATAGTTTCTCCACTCACAGCTACTACACCTCCTCCTCCACCTCCAGCACCACCATAGATAGTACCATCATTAGTAATTGTAATCTGTTGTTGGAAATAGGCGTCAAACCCACTCAATGCAGGACCACCAGACACTCCCCTATGTGTAATTAATTCAGCACTGTCCTCCTCTAATTCGCCTATTTGGACGAAATCAGCACCACCAGCAAAATGAGTCCCAGCTGTATCGTTGTTAAATGCTGCCCAATCTACAGCTAACCCATGACCACCTCTACCTCCTTTACCCACAATTACATTATCGGTCTTAACTATGATGTCAATTTGATTGTTTGTATATGCAAACTTAAAGCCTTTAGGTGGCTTAAAATATACTGCCGGGAGGGCATCATGTAATGTATCATCTGTTGAAGTTGAAATAACAGAAAGCGGACCTAACTCTGTTCCTTCTGCCTTAATAATAAAACAGGCACTAATAGGATAAGTAGCTGATACTGCTGAAAATGTATTAATATGCTCTGGATTAGCACTTGCGTCGCTAGCAGCTAATGCATCCCATACATTAACACAACTTAAAAGATTACTAGTCGTTGACCCGTCAACTCTATGATTAGCAGAAATACTAGATACATGTAACTGAATTGTTTTATATTGCTCGTTTAAAGTAACATTCTTAATGTGAGTTGCACTTCCTGAATCTGATTCATTAATTATTGCATTGCTAGTGGCGTTATGAATTGCAATACTAATGTGACTATCTCCTAGAATACTAGTAAAGCCTTCAGTTTCTGCGGCGCTAAGATCAAACACTATCGAAGATACAGTTGGCTGGAAAAATATCGTACTTGTCGCACTAAGCGCAGCAGGTAAGGCGGACACTTGACCCGAAACCGTGCCACCTGGTACCGATGGAAAATCTCCATCCGCATTAGGTTTTCCGTTAGCATCTGTTGAGAAAATACTATATTCTTCTCGAGGAATTACTAATGGCGACCATTCCATACCAACAGGCCAATTCTGAGCAACTGTCTGAATATTACATGCAGCTGATAAGTTATAATTTTGATCAGATGATTCTCTTTGAACACCGATTCGCGCCGTGTAGTCTTCACCGGTCTTTGTTCGATTGGTAAAAGAATCAACACCAAACAGTGTAATATCATATTTGTCAAAAGAAGGCTTTATTGTAATATTGCATTCTATAATTGAATTAATATTATCACCTTCGTCAACAATACTATTATCTCCTGCTTTAATTTTTAATATAAAGGTTTTATTATACAGTGATGGATCTTCCTTATAAACCGTTTCACTGACAATTTTACCTGTATCATCTCTAGCAAAAAACTTCGTAGTACCTATTTCAAGAGTTAACTCTGTTTCTCCTGCCTCAAATACCGCAATACTAGGAGTTTCTATATCTATATACTCAATACTACTCTGAACCGCAGTTATAAGAGTAGTATAATAGAAAACACTACTCGCATGATTATCTACACTCGCAAGATTTTGTCGTACAAGAGGTATTTCTGCTATGTTACCTGCTGTTACAGTAACACTACTAGTACCTAGACTTATAACACTAGTCGCGACTTCATTTTCACCTGGTAATCTAGTGTTGACCGCTGACGGTGGGTCAGTATTTAATTGTTCTTCTTTTATAAAACCAAATAATGCTTCTTGTTGTTTATATAACAACTCAATAGGCCTATTAACAACATCAGTTAATAACGGCTCATTAACGCCAATATAAAATTCATCATTATTATCAAAAGCACTTAACTTCGTAAACCCATGATAGTTGACAGTACATATAGCAGGAACAACTGAAGTACCTAAATTAGCTTTTGTAAAATAAGTATATATTTTTTTATTTAAATTCTCAAAAAGAGAATAATGATTATATATTAATTTCTTTGTTGTTTTATTAAAAGTAATACTATTAACTATTTCTTGAGGTAGTACAAATATATCAGATAATGTAAAATAATTTGTATAAAAACTATCATTATAGACTTTTGTAGTAATATTTTTATCAGTAAAAAGATATGTACTAGTCTTATAACCCGACACTAGTGGACCGTTTGTACTAGAAAGAGTAGTTGTAGTTACCGACATATAATCATAACCATTATATAATACAGTATCAAATGAAGCGATTATCTGTGAACTTATATCTCTATAATCAGTAGTTATATTAATAGGAACATTCCAACCGGATGCTGGTAGTACATTACCATCAGATATTCTCGATGTATCAAAATCTAATACAGTAATAGGAGTATCTAAACTTGTTTTATATAGCTTATATATATTTCTATTAGTAGCAACATATAAAATATTTTTTGATGACTTACAATTAACTATTTTTTTAAAATTACTTCCTTCAGGCTTATATAATTTTTTTTCATCATTTGTCGGTGGACGTCTATCCTCGTCAAAAACATAAATTTCATATGGTAAATATGATTCAAATAACGATACCGGTTTACTAATTGTATTTGTAGTAGGATTATATTCAAAAATTCTACCTTTAGATGTAAGTATATATCCTCGCGCTGTCTTATCTGTATTAGACATTTCATCTATAACAAATGAAACTGGAATATCCTCTCGTACTTCATCATACATTGTTACATATATGAAATCATCAATATAATTAAAATTTAAATCATATATTTTAATGCTACGTGTTCCATTATCTAATATATATATCTTTTCATCATATACACTTATACTCACAGGATCTATAAATCTATTTTTAATTTGAGTGTATTGAGTACCACCTAATGTTTTTAATAAAAGTCTCCCAGGATTAACAATATCATTAATACCAGTTCGTTGAATAGCAGTATCACTAGATAAAAGACCGGATATATCGAATTTAAATAATGTAAGGTTACCTTTATCTAAAACAAATAAAAACTCATCCACAATATCTACACTTACAACATTTTTAAATTTAAATGCTTGTCTACCTTGAGGATTGTGTTCAACAAAATTCCCCGATAATACTGATTTAATAGTTCCAAATTCAGTAGTACTTTCAACCACAACTGAATCATCTTTACTATATGTAAAATATACAAAATGATTACTATTACGTTTTTTAACTATATGTGTTTCAACATCAACATACATAGAGGAAAGACTATTTCCAGAAGCTGGATTAATTGATGTATCAACAAAAGTAGCAGTAAAATTTGAATCAACATTAATATAATTATCTGCAGCTGATGTAGGAGAAGAAGTTGTCACTAGCTCGGCATTAGCAATTAAATACAAATAATTTCTATAGAGTTTACGAATACTATCGTTATATACTTCAGTCACAGCAAAATCATTGTGACTAATTTTAATATCTTCTAAAGAGTATGGTAGATTGAGCGAAGCACTCTTAAGTGTACCTAACACTCTGTTTGTAGGATATCCGATACCTGCTACACCGGTAACCTCATTGTATAGTGAATGAGCCATTATTAATTATTTAACAATTTTATCTTGATTTAATAGATTGAAGTTACAAAGACATTTGTAAATAATTTACAATGTCAAGGAAAAAGATAAAAAGCACAAAACATAAAATAACTCCCGATCTTATTTTAGATTTATACAACCATACAAAAACATTACCTGACTCCGAAAAAAAACAAACAGTTGATAAAATAAAAAGTCTCATAAAATACATGGGAGACGAAATTAATATTGACTTAAATGACATCAAAAATTAACTTATCTTGGGAGAGTATCGAACAAGACATATCCCTATTAACACAAAAAGTAAAAGATTTTCATCCTACCTGTATCCTTGGTATTGCAAATGGTGGAATGATACCCGCAGCTCTATTAGCGAAACAACTAAAAGTAGATAAACTACTCTCGTGTAATTTAAAATCCTATCAAGATGATGCCCCTCGAAAAGGTCCTCATAATATAAACGATATAGTAAAACAAATATCTTTCCCTACACAAGATGAATTAATGAGAGAGAGGGTTCTAATAGTGGACGATCTCGTTGATACAGGATTAACTTTAAAAAAAGTGTACGGTAATTTTGTTATATTTAATGATCAATATAATATAACTTGGGATTTTGCTACATTATATTATAAGCCTAAAACAGTCTTCATGCCTGATTATACAGTAAGAGAATTTGATAATAATGATTGGATAGTTTTTCCTTGGGAAAAATAATTACATATACCCAATTAATCTAAAATCAAATCCTGAGTTAAAGACTGCCGCTGTTATTGCTGACCCGTCTTGTGATCTATCAAACATTTTCCAATCAAAGGCTGCTTTAATAGTCCCGCCATGATCACCACTGCTTAACGGACAATAAAATTGCGACGATCCACCGGTTCTTTCTGTGTTATCGGGATCGCCTTCATATACAGCTGTAAGAGCAGTAGTACCAGTAGCGCTCGACCTTACCATTAAAACATCATACTTACCACCGGCTGCTGGATCAGCATTATATACAAACTGAAACAAACCAACAGAAGCATTCCGCGGAACAACTGAAGGGCTAAATTGAGTAGTACGCCAATCTGTATAAGCTCCGGAGCCGTTTTTAGATGAAACTGATTGTGTTGTTACAAATTTTAAAGTACCATCAGCTGTCTTACTGTCGGTAGTAGTATCCTTAGCAGTTAATTGCCCTGTTGCAGTAACAAAAACATTCCGATTACCAGTTCCAGCGAGAGATCCTACAATCGCACTTGTTGTGGTCGTCTTAGTCGTATTAATAGTTCCACTAAATGTTACATCACCAGAAATATCACCACCGGAAATATAATCACCTGTAATGTCATCTGCATTTACCTGTAAATTACCCCACGGAATTGCAGAGTTAATTGGAACCCATGAAGAGCCTAGACTAGCATTATTTCCTACTCCAACATCCGCCGTTAATAACATAACAGTTGTAGCACTAGGACCAGGAGTCGACGTAGTCACCCCATCAGCTTTATAATATGGTCTAGCTGGAAATGCAGCTAGATCACCTTGCATAGCAAAACCACCTGTACCACCATCATACGCAGAAGCTTGCACTAATTTAGTATAGAAATGCTTTCCTAAACCACCACCACTAACATGCACAGTAGTACCTAAAGATTTACCACCAGCGGTTGTACCATCTCCAACTACTACTCTAAAGGCGTCTGTAGAATAACCAAGTTCACCCTCGCACAATGTAGTAGTCTTTCTATCTGTATCAGTACCACGTCTTAAAAATAATCTAGCCTTCTTAACCTCTGCCATATAAAATATTTAATATCTAGATGTGATTAATACAAGCCTTATTAAATAATTATAATGAACAAAAACGAGACCTATTATGCATTAGCTACACAACAAGGTAGTTCTATTAAACTTCAAGTGAGAGAAACAGTAAAAGGTAACGTAGTTAAGACTTATAGATATCCAGGTACCTTAGATGGAGCGCCTGTTATTTCTGGCGATACTGTAAACTTTACAGTAACAATAGGTTCCTATAGGAAAATGATAATCCAGAATATAAAGACTGGAAAAAAAGTTGAACGTCAGATTCGATAGCATAAATACTTATGTTATGAATAACTTATTAAATTACTTAACAAAACCGCAGGTAGCAAGATCATACAGTCCTATGTTTGATCTTTTTAATACATTAGAACAATCGTTTGCAGCTCCAGGTGAGTCGTTTTCCAAT
>Ga0209756_1004329_pt1 | contig 11091 bp, 18 predicted proteins | sample ETNvirenome_6_85_FD_184071 | JGI IMG/M metagenome (GOLD analysis project Ga0209756, IMG submission 184071) | Marine viral communities from the Pacific Ocean - ETNP_6_85 (SPAdes) (version 3) | ecosystem: Environmental > Aquatic > Marine > Oceanic | place: Pacific Ocean | collected 2013-06-19
TGTCTTCGGATACTTGGCCAGTATCCTCTAGAAGGGCCGTGGAGACGCTCACTTGACCTGCTCCCACACCAGATATCCCAGGCCGGCCAGAACGGCGAGCTTCAACCAGGTCGGGGTGTTGTCGAAGATATCCGCCGGGGTCCCCACTGCGATCGCGGCCTGCTCCGACATTGTGGCGGCTTCGTCGCGCACGCTGTCAATTACTTCGGCTTGTGCCGGATCGATCGGAGCCACCAGCGCGGCGAGCTCGGCGAGCCAGTTGTCTACGGAGGCTTGCCAGCCCAGGCACGCCTGCTCGTATCGCCAGTCACTAAGCCAGCCTTGATCTGCACGTCCCCACTGTAGGCAGGAGTTCGCCCAGCAAGCGACGTCCTGGCCGGGGAGGTTGAGCGGGCCGCAGTTGTCATTATTGGCGCGGTCACCTACCAGCGCGCCTAGGTGGATCGTCGCGGCGAGGATGTTGGATCGCCGCGTGAGGCCTTCCACGGTCGGGGGAAGGTCATACGCCAGATTGTTCGCGGCCGCGATCCGGTCCAGTACGTGCTGGTGGAAGTTGGAGATCGGAGTCTGAGCTGGCATCACTTGCTCCAGAGCATGGCGATCGCCAGCGCGGCGACGACGACGACGACGACACTCGAGCGCCCCCCCCCGAAGATCGACGCTACGAAGTTTCCGGAGCGGTAGCCCCTCGCGCGCGTGAGGTAGTTAGCCCAAGGGAAATACGGCCCCGGGTCGGTTCTGTCGTCCTGAAAGGACCCGTGCGCGACGACGTGAGCTTCGTCCAGGACGATCCCCGGATGCTGGGCATTGATCCACGCGGCGAGCTCGGCGCTGGCTTCGATCATCTCGGACGTCCAGGTCGATGGGTCGCCCGCGTAACCCACATGCTCGATCCCGACTGAAAACGAGTTGTGGGATCGGGCGTGGTAGGCCGTGTCGTCGGTATCGACGTATTGGTAGACGTTGCCCACCTGGTCAACGGCGAAGTGAACGGAGAGATCCGGCTCGCTCGGCGCGGTGAGCCACGTGTGCAGGGCTTCGACGTTGGATCCTTCGGTCGTGTGGATCACAAGCTCGGTTACGGGCTGGGTTCTCCCCTGCCGGTAGTTCTCCGCGGAGCTGGGGATCCACTGCGCCTTGGGGTAGCGGGCCATCTTTAGCGGCTCATCGTGAGATCCACGCGATAGCGGATCGTTGCTGTGATCGCGTTTCCGGCGCCAGCCGCGGCGGCGTTCGTGATCCGGATCACTGCGCCTGGCCCCGGAGGTACGGGCCGGTATGAGTCGGCCCCGGCGGCCTGCCCGTTCTGTAGGTCGCCGTTGTCGTAGCGCAGGGTCCCGTAGGTGTTCGTGACTCCGCCGCTTGCGTTCAACTCTTCGATCATCGCGTCGCCGGCCAGGCCGCCGTCGCGGTAGAGCGCGATCATGTAGTCGGTAGCCCCGTCCGGAACGGTGAAGTCCTGGTCTGCGCCGTTGCTGGCGATAGCAGCGGAGCTCGTGGAGTAGGCGATCGGGCTCGTGGTCACTCCGTCGAGCACTGGGCGCGCGTAGCAAGACACGGTGGACTTATTGCCGCTCGCTTCGGTGTCTGTGAAGGCAATCGAGAACGAGGGGAACGGGATCCAAATCGTCCCGCCGCGGCTCCACTCGAGCCTGCCAACGTCGAGGCCGGCGGCGGACGTCCAGAACCCGAACAGGGTCATGGTCGCCGCTAGCTTTGCATTGGTGCCCAGGTCGCAGGCCGTGTACAGGATCCACCCGTTCTGGCTCGGGGTGTTCTGTCCTACCTCGAAGGTGTCGGAGGTATTCGCCCCGTCTACGTTGACGACGCGCGCGTAGGCCGGCCGCGCAAGGGGGCCGGCACAGACCGCGCCCCCTGCACACTTCGAATCCGCACACTTGGTGCAGCACGCCACGGACAATCTCCAGTCACTTGCAGAGGTTCGTGCCGCCGAAGGATCCCAGGTCGCCAGAGTAGAGCGGGAACCCGATCGTCGCGTCGCCGTCTGCGCCGGTCTTCGCCCTGACGGTTACCACGATCGTCTCACCGGAGCTGACTCGGTGCCGCCCGAGGTCGACCAGGTTGCGCGCGCGCTGGGCGTTGAAGAAGCCCATTGGCGCCGCCGGGGTGTTCTGCCCCACGACGGCGTCGTAGCGGCCGGCGATGTTGATCGACGTGATTCCGCCGTTCCATGCGCCGTTGATCGCTTCTTCGCCGATGTTCGCGGTGGCGTCCACATTCCATGCCACGCAGAGCCGAGAGAGATCAATGATCCCGTCGTCGTTGAGCGTTGCCGTGACGGCGACCTCGGTGTCGTCCGCGACCGCGGTGGTGGGGCTGCCCACCCACGTCTCATTGAGCCCCATGGACGGCTGCTGGGCGTTGCGGAAGCGATCGGGGCTGAACGGGATTCCGAAGTAGCCCTGGCCGACACCCGTGGCGTAGGTGTACGTCCCGCGGAGCGTGATCGTATCCGCGGCCTTCACCCGGATCGCGGGGAAGTTCACGAGGTTGCCCTTTCGCTTCGCCTGGAAGGGGTTAGGCGCGGACGGCGTCGAACGCCCGCGGACGAGCAGTGTACTGCCATTCACAGCCAAGGAAGTCGCCTCCAGCGCGCTCGAGATATCGAAGGCGGTGTTAGCTGTGGCTGCGTCGATATGCGCGGCCCAGATTGCCGAGCTGAGATCGAGCACCCCGGATTCTGAGGCAGTGACGGTCCAGGAGACTCCGCTGCCCGTGTCCACTGCATCGGTGACAGGGGCCGCCATGAGAAGCTGACGCATGATTTCTTTTCCTTACTTCAGGACGTTCTTGGACGCGGCCGCTGCGTGCGCGCGAGCCGAAGAGAGGGACGAATTGGTAGAAGCGATCGATCGGGCCATTCCGCCGCGGAGCCGTGGGCTTGCGGCTGGGGCTCCGTTTCCGTTGCCGAGGAGCGGCCGTGCGACGTCCGCGACTGCGGCCGACACCGGAGGTAGGACCATCCCCGCGGCCATCGCCGTGAGGTTCGCGCGGGTCTTGCTGTTCTTGACCATTCGGGCAAGAAAGCCCGTGATCAGTGCAGCCACGCCAGCGCGCGCCCAGAGGTTCGGGATCTGCTTGAGGAGGCCGGCGGATTCGATCGCCATGAAGAGGCCCGCGCCAACTCCGCCGAATGCGACGTATCGCACGGCGGGAGTCTGGAGCACTCCCTTGGGGTTCGATCGGCGGCGGCGCGTGGCGCGCCGCTTCGGGGCGTAGGCTCGCCTTGCGGTGCGCCGGTAGCCGCCTGCCTTGGTCGAGCGCTTCCGCCGGTAGCTCGCTGTTCGCTTCTTCTTTCGGCGTGCCATTTTAATCCTCGATTCCTAGGTCTGAGAGCGTCACTGAGGATCCGATCGCAACCAGTCCGCCGGGGCCGACCAGCAGCACGGGGAGTGCGCGGGGGTCAAATTCGTGATCGTAGAGCTCGCCGTCCGCATCGATGTAGACGAGGGCAGCGAGGTAGCCGGGGCTTGCAAGCTCGCCGGTCAGATGGAGCCATTCCGGCTCTTCAATGCTCGCGAGCTCGCAGTTGTCGCCCGTCAAGGCTTCGCAGGTTGCCTTGGCTTCGCTCATCGCATCGCCACGATCGCGACCAGGCCGACCAGGAGCGCCACGCCAATCCCGATCGGGACCCACGGCACTTCAATCGAAGCAACTACAACGGCTTCGGCTCCGGGCTGGGTGTCGGAGGTAACGGCCATGACGCCTGCGGCCTGCGGCGTGGCGGCGAGCGCTCCGCCTTGCAGTTCGCCGCCTTGCGCGGCGACGATCGGGCCAAGCACAGAAGAGAAGATATCGAAACCTTGCGCGACGTATCCCAGGACTTCGCCTGGAGATACTTCCGCGGGATCGTCCTGGGTTCCGCCTACTTCGGCGAGGTTCGTCTCTTGAGCGCTAGGCACGGGCGAAAGTGTACGGCATCCGTTCGGCTTTTCGAGCGTTTCGGGTAGGCTTTCAACGTTTTCAACGTTTTCAATGTTTTCAATAAAATTGGGAAGAATATGCAGTACAGGGTGAGTCCCGCGCGTGCGGCGCTCGTGGTTCGGGCGATCGAAGGTTGGTTAGCTTCTGAAGACCTTGAGCGGATCGTGGTCGACAACGTCGGCGGCGTCCGCACGGCCCGCGAGCAGCACCAGGCCGGTAGCTACTCTCGCGAGGAGCTCGCGGAGATCGGGACGGCGGAAGCCCTGATCGACCTGGTCGTGGAGGAGTTCGGGCAGCGCGGCGGCAAGCTTCAGATGCGCGGCGTCTTCCGGGATTCGGAGGGTAAGGAAACAAACAGGCGGCGAATGCTCCAGCTAACCCGGGTCGCGCCGGGTGAGCGCACGGGGAGCCAGGGTAGAGACGCGGGCTTCGAGCGGCTCGCCGGCTCGCTTAGCTCCGCGGTCGACCAGCTCGGCCGCAGGCTTGATCACTCGCAGGACCAGGTGGTGAGCGCCCTTCAGGAGCAGGGCGCCAGCGGTGAGAGGTTCTACGGGAAGATGCTGGACCTTCAAGAACAGTCGAGCGAGACGAGTCTTGCCCAGGCTGTGGCGATCGAAGGGCTGAGCCGGCAGATCCAGCACGATCGCGAGCTGTTCGATCTCCGGATGGAAATGCAGGAAGCGGAGAGCATCTGGAACGATTTACTTCCGCAGATTCTCCCGGGACTCGTCGCGGCCGCGGTCCCTGTCATGCAGGCCGGGGCGCGGCTCATCGAGTCGAAGGTTGGAGCGCCAGCGGCCCCCGCCAAGGACGGCGGAGGGGGGGGGCCGGAAGCTAGCCGACCTGAGTCACCGCAAGTCGAGGAAGCCGCCGACACTCCGCCGCCAGCGTAGCAAGCAGCTCAAGGTCCCGTGACCAGGGGCAGCGGGGGATCTCCACGTCGAAGCCGCGGGCGCGTAGCTTCCTCGCGGCGTCCCTGTAGGTGGCTGGGACGTCGCAGCGCGCCGCGGCGATCCGGTCCCTCACGCGCCAGTCCCGGCGGACGCTGTGGACCTTCGTTCCTCCGATCTCCACGTTGACCTGGGTCACCTTGCGCGAAGCCGCGCCACGTAGCGCGCCCGTCGTCCTGGTCGTCTGCCAGCGGCCGCCCATGCGGCGGAGCCACGCAGCGGACAGGTCTTCTTTGAGCTTTTGCACGTAGCCGCCCACGTAGCCCCAGACCCCGTCAATCCCGCCGCCCAGGTCCCCGCGCTGCACATCGACGTTGCCCCATTCGAGATCCAGGGCAGAGCAAAGCTCCATTCGGGAGAGCCACTCGAAGGGCAAGAACCAGTCGTCGGGGACCATGACGATCCCGTGAGCATGTAGGTGTCCCGCCGGGACCCACCCGGTATCGCCGCAGAGCGGGCACGGGTCACCAGGGTCCCCGGTCACGGCCTGCTCACAGCAGACGATCCGCGACCGGTCGGCCAAGTGCTTGATCTTGACTTCGTAGATCCAGACTGCGCCCAAGGCGCCCGCGGCGCGGAGCGCAGCGTCCAAAGCCTTCACGCCCGCGGCAAATCGGAAGAGGCCGGCGTGGTCGCGCACGTAAGACTTGCGGGTAGCAGTCACGAGCCAGACCCGCGCCCGGTCGAGGTTGAGTAGCCGCGCTGCGCTGGCCTTACCTCGCTGGAGCGCGCGACCCAGCACGCGAACCCGGCAGGGATCACAGTAGGGATTGTCGCATCGCTCACGGACGATCCGATCGGCGTCTTTCGCCGGGGGAAGCGCGGCGATCGTCTCCGGAGCACTGCGGCACAGACTCCGAGCGATCCACCAATCGGGGGGCAGCGGGGGCGGAAGTTCCGCGGACGGCTTGCCGCCTTTGCGCTCTTCCGCGGGGAGCGCGTGCCATTCGCCCGCTACGAAGTTGTCCCGCAGTCGGAGTTCGTGCCGCTCCTCGTCGTCCGACCAGGTGAGCTTGCTTCCGCCGCAGACGCAGTCTTTCCCGTGGTGTTCCCAGGGCAGAGCCGCAGGGCAGCGGCGCCAGCCGGGGGGCTGGGTCCACTTCTTCGGGGCCATGACGGACGCGCCCAGTGGCGCGGAGCTCCCGGTGTAGTCGAAGCCGTCCGGGGGTTCGAGTTCGGGCTCCGGAGCGGCGGAGGTAGGGGCAGGGTCCTCAGCCACGCAAAGCGTGGCATTCGTCCCCTCGCCAAGATCCAAGGGCTTCGCCACTAGAACGGAATGTCGTCGTCGTCGAACTCGAAGCCGTCGCCGTCGTCGTCGTCCTGGTCGTCGTCGTCCAGGTCAGTAGCCCAACCTGCCGGGGTCTTGCGTCCTTCGTCGCCAGTCTCCGCCCATTCGTTGCGGTCGAAGTCGGGATAGAGGCTGCCGGGAGCCAGCCCGAAGCGGAACTCCGTAGGGGACTGGCCGAACTCCGCGTAAGCCTCTTCCCATTCCTCCTGCGCCCATTCGGGCCAGTTGTTGAAATCGGCGGAAAGCTCATCCTCGCAAGGGCTGTGAGCTTCGTACCAGCGGCGCATCTTGATCGCTCTTGCCATGTAGAGCACTGAGCCGCGGCTCCGGAAGCCGCCCGGGGGATCGTTCGGGTCGAGTAGTCCGCCTTCGCGGAGCTCGGCGCGTTGGTTCAACTCGCGAAGCTCCTGGGCTGCCTCGCCAAAGGACACCCCGCTGTTGAACTTCTTATATTCGCCGGGGTGAGCGCCGCACACGCAGCGGTACTCATTCACCCAGGAGCCTGGGGACTCCGGTAGGACGATCTCCGCATTGACGGCCATTAGCTCGCCTCGCGTGCTGCGTCGAAGGCGAGATCGTCGGCCGGGAAGTACGGCGCGTCCTTGGCGTGGCAAGGGCACTTGCAGGCGTTACAGGGACACTCGCTTTCCGTGTGTTCCTGTCCGGTGTGGTCCACTGCAGTGCAGTCGGTGTGGCACCTGCAGTCGCAGTCAACGCAGCCGCAGGGATCGCAGCGGGTGAAGTACTTCAGGAAGAGCCATGCATCCTTGTCGCTGCAGGCCCGACCCTTCGTCGGGGTCGGGGTCGATATCCGGGCAGCTCCTACCTCTGAGGTTGCAGCGGGGGGATCGGCCTTCAGCGCCCCGGGCTTGGAAGGGGAAGAAGCAGCCGCCGCAAGGGCAGAGGCGAGATCGTCATTGAGCCGGCCGAGCGCGTCGGCCTTGTCGTGCTGGCTCCTGAGCTTGTCGCAGGTGGCGCGCATGAGTCGCGCGAGAACTGGCGCGTCTGCGTGGTCTAGGGCTGCGGCGTAGGTCGTGAGCTGCTCGAGGAGCCGCACCAGGACCGGGTCGTTTTGCGTGGTGGTATCTTGTCGGTGGTTCACAGTCGATCATCCTCCATCTGTGGACTCTGAGAGCCGCCGGGATTCAGCCCCCCGGCGGCTTTCTTCGTTCTAGGTAAGTGAAGCCCCGGACAGGCTGGAACCAAGGCCGGGACTTCAGAGCGCAACAAACCTTCGATCGAGCTTGGTCCGGGGGGCACCATCGCCCCCCGTCCCAGCCTCACCGGGCCGTTAGGCGCGGAGTGCCCGGGACTGAATTGAGAGTGCTCGTCGCAGTTCAGCGGCCCCGGGCGCCCATAGATTAGAGGGATCGGGCGAGCGCGTGCAAGGCTAAGCGGCGGGGTCCGGAGGCTCCGGAGGCTCGGGAGCGGCGACGGCGGCCGCTATGGCGGAAACAGGTTCGGGCCGAGGTATTGGAAGACCCTGGAAAGCCTCCATCACCGAGAGCCGAGCTTCTACGCTGTGGAGTGATCCTTCGATGCCATCTAGCCGGGTCGCTATCGACTGGAGCCAGCGATAGCCCAGGACCACCAGGAGCACCACGGTCCCGCCGTCCCCCGCGAGGGTTTCCCAGGGGATCCCCTCCACTAGATCGATCGTCCCGTCCGGCTCCGGAGCCGGAGATAGTTGTATCCGTTAAAGCCGATCGTTGCGATTCCGGAGACTGCGAGGGCCTGGCCGGCCCGCTCCTGGCATTGCGTGACTGCGGCGTCTGCGATTGTCAGCCCCGCCCAGGTCATGAGGGGGCCGAGCAAGAAGACGTCAACCAGGCGCACGGCCTGGCCTTTGCCGAACTCCTCGTCGGTGATCTGCAGGGTGAAATCGCTCACAGGCTGCTCCGGACCCTGTCCAGGGTCGCTACTGCGACTTCGACCGCTACCCGCAGGAGCATTCGCCCGAACCAGCGCCCGAACTCCGCGGAGGGTCCGTCACCCGCCGGGGATTCCTTGGCGGCTTGCTTCATCACCCAAGCCCGTTTGCTCGAGCCGGTCCCCGGGCCTGGGAACTTGGCTTCGGCCTGGACTACGAGCCCACCCACCTTGGCGCCTAGCTTGCGGCGGGCTGCAAGGTTCACTGGTTAAGCCACCAGAGCGCAGCGCCGATCACGAGGAGCGGCAGGACCGCGCCTAGCAGGAGCTCGGGCTTGGGCTCGCTCACAGGATCCCCTCACGCGCGGCGATGATTAGGCCGATCGCAGCGAGGATCGGCCAGAGGGTCGGCTTGGGTCCTTCGGGGGCCGGGATGAGGTTGTACTCATCGATGACTTCGGGATCGGGGCTCCAGTCCGGGTAGAGCTGCGGGTTCTGGAACGGGTCCGGTCCCCCGTACTGATACCCGGGGATTCCGAGGCCGAACAACCAGTTCTTATAGGCCGATTTCTCTTCTATCGGGGGCGAGGGAGGCGCGAGGTAGGGATCCCCTGCGGACGGCTGGACGTGTATTCCCCATATCGATGGGTCTTCTTCGGGGTTTCCGCCCAGGATCGACTGCGCCCAGCGGTCGCCGGTCGTGTCGGTGGTGAGGAGGGGATCCTTGTTGCCTAGAAGGTCGTGCTGTCCCACGCTACTTCCGCAGGAAGAGGAAGGCCGCGGCCGCTACAGCCACCGCCCAGACCCAGGGGTTTGCCATCCAGTCTTCTCCCCCGTGGTGCGCGAGCGTTTCGCCGTGGGGAACGAAGAGGGGCACGCCGCCTGGGCCGAACATCCACTTTCCGGGTCCGAGGCCGACCGGGTAACACCAGCCGAACCCGCCTCCCTTGTCGCTGACGGGATAGACGATCCCGTCGTGGTGCCTGTAGGGAGTTCCGCCTTGGCAGTAGAGAGCTCTTGCGGCGTTTGCTTCGGGAGTAGGCATCACTTCGATCCGTTCGTTTTGTCGCTGGGCTTCGTCGTCCAGGTCGCATCCGTGACGTCCGGAGGCGGCCCATCGCCGGCCAGACTCTCTTGCAGTTCCTGAGTCTGGCGCAGCACGGTGACCGTGATTGCGCCGGGAGTAGAGATGATTCCGCCGATCTTACTGAGGATCGCGGGCGCGTCCGGATCCGCCGCCGCGGCCATGCCAAAGCCAGCGAGGATCGAACCTTCCCAGCCTGGGCGGCCGATGGCGTCCCAGATCCCGCGCCAGACCAGAATGTTTACCGCGACCGCTAGCGCCTTCTCGGTCGGGGTTGCTGCGTGCTCACCCATCAGAGCCTCCGGGCCGCGGTGATTCCCACCAAAGCACCAGCCAGCATGGCGAGCGGGCCGGTGGACGAAGTGAGCAGGGCCGCGATCCCCGTCGTCTCGGCTGCCTGCTCTTGAATATCAATGGTCCGCACGATCGTCTCTTGCTGGAACTCGGTTGCATCCTCGCAGAGCTGGCGCGAATATTCGATCTCCTCTTCTACCCGGGCTTTGGTGTCCATGAGGAGCCAGAGCCGGGAGTTCTCGGCGTAGGGGTCTCCGTCGACCCAGATTCGCCAGTCGGGCACGGATCGGCCGGTGAGCCCGAAGAGTAGATCGCGCCATCGGTTGTGCTGTCCCCCTACGACTTCGCTCCGCATTGTCGCGCGCCAGTTGAGGAAGGCTTGTCTGAAGCCGGTACCAGTCCAGCGGCCGAACTCCCAGTGTTGGGCGTCCGTCCGCCCAGGTCCCGCCCAGAGGTAGAACCCCGGGTAGACTTCAACCCCTCTGTTGCTGGACGGGGGAAGCTGTCCGTCCACCCACTGAGGCAGGCGATCGTCTGTCCAGTCGAGGATCGCCGCGGCCGTGAAGGGCGCGAGCGGTCCAAGGAAGATCGAGAGCACCCCGGCGGCCTGGTCGAGGTTTGTCTCCTGCATGACAGTCTCAGCGAATGCGGTCTTGTTGAGCGCCGCCACTCCGCCATAGCCTTCGGGCCTGCCGTAGGTCCGAACGACGTCGTCTACTGTCGCCTGCCCCATCTCGGCCGCGCGGGCCGCCAGCATCGAAGCGTTGATCAGGGTCGGCCTGAAGTGGTCAATCAGCCAGTTGTTGTAGTGCTGCACGGCGTAGCATCCACCGGGGATCTCGCCGACCATGATCCCTGGGCGGGCCATGTTGGTGAAGATGTCCTCGAACTGATTCATCCACGTGGAGATCCCGCCGTCGATCGCTGCGATGATCCCCGCGACGTCGTAGCCTCCTTCAACATCTCCGGAGGCCGCGTCTAGGTCTTGAGGTTCGCTCGTGTCTTCGGATACTTGGCCAGTATCCTCTAGAAGGGCCGTGGAGACGCTCACTTGACCTGCTCCCACACCAGATATCCCAGGCCGGCCAGAACGGCGAGCTTCAACCAGGTCGGAGTGTTGTCGAAGATATCGCGCGGGGTTCCCATTACGATTTCGGCCTGCTCCCCCATGGTCGCGGCTTCGTCGCGCACGCTGTCAATGACTTCGGCCTGGGCCGGGTCGATCGGAGCTACCAGCGCGGCGAGCTCGGCCAGCCAGTTGTCTACGGAGGCTTGCCAGCCCAAGCACGCCTGCTCGTAGCGCCAGTCACTAAGCCAGCCTTGATCCGCTCGTCCCCACTGTAGGCAGGAGTTCGCCCAGCAAGCTACGTCCTGGCCGGGGAGGTTGAGCGGCCCGCAGTTGTCATTGTTGGCGCGGTCGCCCACTAGCGCGCCTAGCTGGATCGTCGCGGCCAGGATGTTCGATCGCCGCGTGAGGCCTTCCACGGTCGGGGGAAGGTCATACGCCAGATTGTTCGCGGCCGCGATCCGGTCGAGTACGTGCTGGTGGAAGTTGGAGATCGGAGTCTGAGCTGGCATCACTTGCTCCAGAGCATGGCGATCGCCAGCGCGGCGACGACGACGACGACGACACTCGAGCGCCCCCCCCCGAAGATCGACGC
>Ga0209756_1004333_pt1 | contig 11087 bp, 21 predicted proteins | sample ETNvirenome_6_85_FD_184071 | JGI IMG/M metagenome (GOLD analysis project Ga0209756, IMG submission 184071) | Marine viral communities from the Pacific Ocean - ETNP_6_85 (SPAdes) (version 3) | ecosystem: Environmental > Aquatic > Marine > Oceanic | place: Pacific Ocean | collected 2013-06-19
GTCGAAAAGCCGGTCGAAAAGCCGGTCGAAAAGCCGGTCGAAAAGCCGGTCGCGACCACCCAACTCGCACAAGCGTGGGATGAAGTTCGGGCCGCGCTTGAACTGGTCAAGGAAGCGAGCGAACAGACGTTGCGTGACGAAGTGTCGCGCCTGCGTGACGAAGTGTCGCGCCTGATGGCGGACAAAGAGGCGGCAGAAATGCGCTTGGACGCTATCAAAAAGCTTATCGCGGGCGAGTAGCGGACCCCCGCGAGGGGGGAGGCAAGGCAAGCACCATTATCGGGGTGCTACGTTGGGGTGAGTGGAGGTGTAGCCCCAATACCAACGCAGATGGAGATCCAAAAATGAGCAGCAGTGACGAATTAGATGCCCTGTTGGCTGAGATTGGGTGCGACCAAGCGCGACACCGCGCCGCCGCATATCAAGCCCTCAAAATCATGGCGCAGCGAGCGGACGCATTGACGCAGGTCCGCGAATACGTCTACCACCATGAGGCGAAAATGACGCGCCTCAAATCACGCGCAAACCCGTGGAGTGTGTACGAGGTCTATAACGGGGTGGCGTTGTTGGTCGCGGAACAGGTCATCGAAGAAAACAGCGAGGCGGCGGACGAAGCGGAGCCGCGTATGTATTCTGACAAGTGGGGCGAGGCGTAAAACAACTTAGGGAAAACCCGCCGCGAGCCGAAAATAACTTAGGGTTTTTTTCTCATATCTTTCACTTGACAGGTAATTTAGGATTTCGTATTATCGTCTCACGGAGGGTTGCGCGTTGCGGACGGCAGAGTGTCGTCAGCGTTTCGCACCCTAATTTATTTCATCGTGGAGGATGAAAATGACACACCTGACTAGAAGCCAAGTTGCGGGGCACAACGGTCGTCGCGTCAGAATCAAGACGCGCGACGGGGGGAGGCTAATCGGCAAAGTCGAGAGTATCCTGACGCGCACCGAAACGCACCCCCACGGTATCAAGGTGCGGCTGCAAAGCGGCGACGTGGGGCGCGTTGCCTCTCTCGTCACGGCTTACGTGCCGCTCTATAGGACTGAGCGCGTGATTTGCGACAACCAAGGTTTCGGGTGGTTCCCGCTGGCACCGGGGTCGCGACCGTGGCTTACAACTGGCACTCTGACGCTGGACTACGACGACTAGCACCACCGTTGAGATTCCCTATTGCCCCGCGAGCGGTTCGCCGTTCGCGGAGCAAAGGGGAGGGTCAACCCCCGACAATCCCTAACTTATTTCAACACCGTGGAGGGTGAGAAAATGAGCAAGACACGCATACAAGGACGCAAGCGGTTGCTTCGTACCAAAATCGAGGGTCATCTGTCGCACGGTATCTACACCCGCAACAGCGGGCCATTTCAGAGTATGGCGCGGTCGTTGGAAAAACTGAGCGAAATAGAACTTGATGCTCTCGCAGTCCTGCTTGAAACCGCGACAACAATCGCGACGCACGCAGACGGCGACGACTAGCACCACCGTTGAGATTCCCTGTTGCCCCGCGAGCGGTTCGCCGTTCGCGGAGCAAAGGGGAGGGTCAACCCCCGACAATCCCTAACTTATTTCAACACCGTGGAGGGTGGAAAAATGGCTTTGTCAAAAATCAGCATGGACGAGTGGATTGACGTTGAAAACGGCATGGTGCGGGGGCGACTGCGCATCAAACGTCGCGCCAATGGGCGATTCATGCCGTCGCCACAGGTTGAGCGCGAGCGGCGCGAGAGCGAGGACAAGAAACGCAAAGCGGCGCAGTTCGCCGCGAGTCTCGCCAAGTTGCAAGAGAAGTGGAGCGCATAGACCTGTCGAGATTCCCTGTTGCCCCGCGAGCGGTTCGCCGTTCGCGGGGCAAAGGGGAGCGTCGAAAGTTTCGATATCCCGAAAACCCCGCCGCGAGCCGAAAATAACTTAGGGTTTTTTTCTCATATCTTTTACTTGACAGGTAATTTAGGATTTCGTATTATCGTCTCACGGAGGGTTGCGCGTTGCGGACGGCAGAGTGTCGTCAGCGTTTCGCACCCTAATTTATTTCATCGTGGAGGATGAAAATGACAGCAGTAAAAAAACGTAAGACACCGACGACGCGAACACGCAAACGCACCGTCGCCAAGGTCAAAAAGGTCGCTCAGTTTGACCGACCTACATCGGTCGCGCTCAATGCAGAGATTCGGACAGCGGTTGAGGCTATCGCCAAAAAACACGGTCTGAAACTCACGGCGGGCGGTTGCCGTTGGCTTTCTGTCGAGTTCACCACTAAGCTTAAATTGACGGTTATCGACGCCAAGACGGGCGTTGACCAAGCCGCCAAACAGCGGTGGGAGCGCGGCTGTGGTCGGTTCGATTTGAAAGCTGAGTGGTTCGGTGGGACGTTCGTCTCCAACGGCAAGCGGTTCACGATTGCCGACCTGAAAACGCGAGCGCGGCGGTATCCCGTCATCGCTGTGACCGACGACGGCAAGCGGTACAAGTTCAACGCTCAGTCTGTGCGGGTGCTTCTCGCTTTCGGCAGCTAGTCACACCCCGTTGAGATTCCCTATTGCTTCGCGAGCGGTTCGCCGCTCGCGAAGCAAAGGGGAGGGTCAACCCCGACAATCCCTAACTTAATTCATCGTGGAGGATGGAAAAATGGCGAGTCAACGAAAAAAGGAGCAGGTTGCGCGAAGGGTCGCGCTTGCGCTTGCGAAAGCATATCCGCTCGCGGGTCAACTGTGCAGTGTCACTGAGCCGCAGAGTGCAAAAGAGCGGGCGGCAAACATGCTGCGAGACGGTCCTTACGGGGCGTATGTGGTTGCGGGCGACCCCCACCAGTGGAGCGGGGGCGAGCCTTTCGCGACCATCTACATGGAGACTAAGGGGCATTTGGGCGACTGTGAAAAACCCCTAGATTATTGGGGAAACGGCATGGACGTGGCGTTCGAAGCGAGCCAAAAGATGACCGGCTATTACATCGAATTTTGCAACGCGGCTATCGCTCATGTTTGGGCTGAGTAGCACCCACCGTTGAGATTCCCTGTTGACTCGCGAGCGGTTCGCCGTTCGCGAGTCAAAGGGGAGGGTCAACCGATTTTTCCTAATTTGTTTTCGACCGTGGAGGGTCAAAAATGTGCGAAATACGACACTATTTGCGCAAAGAGCGCGATGAGCGCAGCACACCTGTTGAGGTCAACAACCTGGGCGTGCGGGGCGGCACTTTTCGGCGCGGCAAGGTCTTGTGCCAACTCGCGGAACCTAACCGCCCCTGGTCTAAGTGGGTGGTCTGGTCGGCGTGGATTGACGACGACGGCAACGTGTTCGGCACGGTCGGCGGCGACTATTACGTGCCCGATTACTACGGTGACGGGTCGGACGTGGCGGACACGCTCAAGCGGGCGCACGGAGCGTTCAACAAGCGGAGAATCTAAGATGAACAACAACGACGTAGACAAGCGCATTGTGTATGCAGTCTTGTCAATTTTCGGGTGCGACACACCCGCGAGGGCTCAGGCGCATCACAAAGCTGACGCGGCGGATTTTCTTAATCGCCATCAGAAATCGTTGCGGTCATCGTTCGCGATGGGCGTGCCGCCCGAAGAGGCGGTGAGGCGGGCATGGTCGGCGCGATGGGCGGCGAGCAACGCGCAACCCAACGGCGGCGAGATTGTCGGCGCATCGGTGATGCCCAAAGCGGTCGAGGCGCGGGGCGCGAGCAACGCGCAACGCGGGCGACCGTCGCGGCGGGGTCACGCGGTTGCGCTGACAAAGGGCAACATCGGCGCGTTGAAAGCGGAGCAACGGCGGTTGGCGCGTGCGGAGGCAACGGTGCGGCGGCAAGCGGCGCGTGCCCCTGCGAGCGGCGAACAACGGCAATGGGCGTGCGGCACTCGCGTCAAAGCGAAGGGTCGCGGTCGCAAACGCAACACTTGGATGCTCGGCACCTTGGTGGACGTGTTTGGCGGCGACGTGGCGGTTGTGGAGTGGGACGTTGGACAACGGACGAGTTTGCCGTTGTCGAAACTGCGGCTTGTCGAGACTGTGGAGGGGCACGTTTTAAGCCCGCTCAACGCGCCACCATTGAGCCTGGAGATTGACTAATGCCGTTCGATGAGAAGGCATACCGGCGAACTTGGCTAAAGGTTTCGCGGGCTTTGAAAAAAGCGGGTGTCGTTGGTGGCGTCGATACGCCACCGATACCCCGCGCCCCTGCGGTGTGGTTGTCGGTGTTGGTCGACGGGCACCGAATGCTCTACATCATCACCCTTGGTGATTTGGGCTTGGCAGAGGTGGTCGACGTGCTGCGCAGGGTGCGCGGCTACGAAAGCCATTTTACATCGATTTGAGATTCCCTATTGCCCCGCGAGCGGTTCGCCGTTCGCGGGGCACAGGGGAGGGTCAACCGGTTTTCCCTAATTTGTTTCAACACCGTGGAGGGTGTCACTATGACGAGCGTTTATCACATGACCCGCGAGGCTTTTAGAAGCTATCGCGGCGGGTTCGGGGAAGCACCAAACTTCCCCGCTGACTATATCGAGGTCGCCACAATCGACCTAACAGCGGTGTCTTTCCCGCCCCGTGGCGCGGAAGAGGATACGGCGTTTGAGCTAACCAATCACATCGAATCTGCGTGGTTTGACAACGCGGGTGTCACTGTTGTGGGCGAACGGCATCATCGGTCCACAAGCGTGGGTGACGTGGTGAAAACTGACGACGGGCGCGTGTTGCGCTGCGAGCCTTTCGGCTGGAAAGAGGTATAAATATGTGGCGTAAAATCGGCTCAAAGCAAGGCGTCTTGGTGTGCTCAGAGTGCGGCAATGAGTCCGCCCCCTACGCGATTATTTCGCCTGCGGCACCTGAGTTGACTATCTGCGAGCAAGCGGCAAGTGACGGTTGGGTGTACGACTTGGGTTTTTTCGCGATGTTGGCGGGACACAATACCAAATGTCCCTCATGCGTTGCCCAAATCCCGCCTATCGGTGTGACGACCGACGACGAGGCATTTGTGACAGCCATCGCGCACGGTGTCGAGGCGTACAACGACGCGAGCGGGCGCGGAACCTTGGGGGGTCCGCCCGACTGTCCGACGTGTTTGCGTCCGCAGGTTGCGGGGCATCATGGGTGCGCTTGCACCTGATTTGAGGTTCCCTGTTGGCGCGTGAGCGGTTCGCCGTTCCCGCGCCAAAGGGGAGGTACAAACAGCTTCCCTATTTTGTTTTCGACCGTGGAGGGTCAAAAAATGTGGACTACCGAAAAAGAGTGCCGCGAGGCTAAGAAAAAAGAGGACGTGCAAGCCCTTAAGGATTTGCGTGCCATGTTAGAGGGTGCCACCATCCACCCCTATGCGACTCTGTTAGAGCGGCGATATAGCGGTAAGGGGTTCTATCCGCTCTACAAGGGCGATATCCGCTCGGAAATCACCGCAGAAATGATGCAAATTTGCCTTGTGTCTGACTTGCCGTGGCACACCTTGAGCGGGCTTAAGGGGGCGATGATTGAGTTTAACAAGGCTGTCGTCTGGTTGACCGTTCAAAAGGGGTACGACAGCGTTATCCGTGGTGAGTCCGATTGGACTACCGAAGTGGCGTTGACTGCCCGCCGCGACAGCGCGGCAGCGTGTGCCAAAAAGCACCTACGCGCCGCCATCGATTGCGTTGACGAGTGCCTAGCGATAAACAAGTGCGCCGCCATGGACCGCGCTTATCGGAGGACCAAAAATGAAAATTGCAAATGAAATCGCCGCAGATTTTGGCAACGACGGGCAAAATTTCACCAATGGCAACGGGGCCGATATCAGCGATATTTGCGAGTATGCCGCCCAACGCTCAACGGTGGTTGGCTCAAACACCAACCTGTACGAGTTTTGGGACGGGTCGGCAATCGCGATTAGCGATGCGTGGGACATTCGCGCCAAGGGGTGCAAAAATTGGTGTTGGGAATCTTGCGGCTGTCAATGCGATGGCTGATAAGACAATCCCTAATTTATTATCGACCGTGGAGGGTCAAAATGGGCAATTTTGAAAGTGTTTTCGGGGGGGTTGTGTCGGAGGGCACACTGCGCCCCCAAGACCTGATTGACAAACTTATGGCAACCGCTGACGCCTTGTTGGATTGGCGGATAACGGCGCAGGGGGAGACTTACGGAGGTGGTCACAAGCCCGACCACCCGCTCAATGTTCAGTCGGTCGGGGGCTACCATGACCGGCTTGGCGCGATGGAACGACGCATGAAATCCGCCGGTTACTACGACAGCGAAAGCGCGTTGTGGGATTTAGACGACCTGTTTAACATGCTCAATGAAGCGTCACCCGACGGGTGGGCGTTTTGTTCCTTGCCCGGTGACGGTGCGTGCTTTGGGTTCTGGAAGGCGCAAAGCGATGACGGGGGCGAAAATGGGTAAAGAGCAACCTGTGACGTATTACGATGACGTGTTTCGTGGGTCTGCCGCCTATGCGTCAGACCCTCACGCGGCACCGTGGACGCACCTATGGCGTGAAATCGCGAAATCGGTGGGTTTTGACCAACACGTTTTTGATTTAGGTTGCGGTCCTGGGCATCTGGCACAAATGCTCGCGCCTATGTCGTTGTCGTATGTAGGGGTGGACTTTTCCCCGGTGGCTATTCAACAAGCAAAAGAGCGGTGCGCACACATGAGCGATGTGATTTTCCACGTTAGCGATTTGCGCGATGCGTGGTTAGGCGACCGTGCCCGACCCCCGGTCGCCCAAAGCATGACTGTGACTGTCGTTGTCTGTTGCGAGGTTTTGGAGCACATATCATTTGACCTTGAGGTTTTGGCGGCTGTCCCGGCGAACACACGGGTTGTGTTTACCGTCCCTAACTTCGATGATGCTGGGCACGTTCGTCATTTTGCGACCGTCGCAGAGGTTGTGACTCGCTACCAACGCGCCCTTGACCATTTGAACGTGCGCCCCATTGGGTCACATTATTTCTGCGAGGGGGTTGCCCCTTGAACCTACCCATCTGTCGGGAGTGCGGCGAAATCGGGTAGACAAAGCAGTTCGTATTTGGGACCATTCTACGAACTAAGCGACGGGTCTGAGTTTCAGGCACACCGGCTTTGGTCGCCCGCCACCCCGCTCCACCGGGGTGGCGGGCTTTCCCTATGTTATTTCTGTCGGAGCGGTCAAATGATGGTGCAATCGAGCAAGCGACCCCGCAACGTGCCTTGGCGACTCAACGAGGTGCGTCATTTCCGCGATGTGGTCAGACTCTACCCGTTTGAGACATGGGCGCGGATTGCGGTCCTACACGGGCACGGTCGCACGGCGCGGTCGGTACAGATGAAAGCGCGGTGGCTTGGGTTGGCGCGAGGTATCCGCCCCCGTCGAGTGCGGCGCAAGGATATGCCCGGTGTCAAGGGTCCAAACATTGCGCGAGTGCTCAAAGAGGTGGCAACCCGTTCGGGTAGACGGGTGGTCGACGTGGCAAAAGATGCAGGCATGAACCGGCGAACGGTTGCCCGCTGGTTGCGGGGGTATCCCCCACAACTGCGACTGTTGGTGGTTTGGGCCAAAGAGGCGGGCAGTTCGGCGGCGGAAATCTGCCAAATGGCGGGTATTTAAGGGGAGGTAAAAATGTCTCGGATATTTACTATCGAGGTAACACGGGCACAACGAATTTGGATCGAAATGGGGCTACATGGTGAGTATAACGCGACCCACAAAACCCGCGTATACCTGACCCTAGAGCAGATAAAAATCGCTAGTGAATCACTCTGGATGGACGGGGATGATTTTATCATCGATGAAATGGATCACCATGGTTACATGGATTGGTTTGACGGCGACATGCGAAAATACGAGTGGGTGAAGGCGCAGAAACGGAAGTCGCTTAACATCACCATCGACAAGCTAAGTCGCAAGCTGGACGAGATTCAAAGATAATAACTTAGGTGAAAAATGACTGAAATCGTCGCGCGTACCGGCTTGGTTGTCACCGAAGCGGAAGCCGCACGGGTCATGCGCTACTTTCGCGCACACGTATCCGCCAACACCGCTAGGTGTTACGCGCATGATTTCAAGCACTGGCAGATATGGTGTGACGGGCGGCGCATCCAACCAACCCCGGTCGACCCCCTGCAACTCGCGATTTACATCACGGCATTGGCCGAAGATGGCAAGTCGGTCGGCACCATAGCCCGCGTTTTGAGCGCGTTGAACAAAGTCGAGGAAGTGGCGGGACGCGCAAAGCTACGCACCTATCGCGAGGTCCGGTTGACCTTCGCGGGCATTTGTCGCACCCACGGGGTCGCCCCTATCCAAGCCGACCCCCTAACCCCCAATCAACTGCGCAGCATGATAGCAGCGATGCCCGACGGTGACGCTTGGGAGATTCGCTATGCGCGAAACCGCGCCATCCTCACCATTGGCTTTGCTGGGGCTTTGCGCTGCTCGGAGATAACCGGGTTGAATTGGGGCGACGTGCAGAAAACCGACGACGGGTTGCGCGTCAAACTGCGCCGTAGCAAAACTGACCAACTAGGCAAGGGCGCGTTGATTGGCTTGCCGTGGGGCGCATACGCTTCAAGTTGCCCGGTGCGCTCTCTGGCGGCTTGGTCACAAATCGCGGACACCGATTCAGCGATGCCGATTTTTGTGGGCACCACCCCGCGAGGGTCGCGACTAACCCACCGCAGGCTCACCCCGCGTCAGATTCAAAACATCATCAAACGCGCTGCGGCGTTGGCGGGCATCGACCGTCGCATCACATCGCACAGTCTGCGTGCCGGGTTTGCCACAACCGCAGCGCGGCACGGCAAACCCCTCCAAGCCATCATGCGCCAAACCCGGCACAAACGCGCCGATAGGGTCTTGCAGTATATCCGCGAAGAAAATCTGTTCGCGGACAACGCGGCGGACGGAATCGGCTTGTAAATACCCCCTTGCCAAAGGCGGCAAGGTGGGGCACTTTTTCCCTAACTTGTTTAGGGTGATGGCGGCGACATGGGCGGCAAGGGTAGCGGGCGCAAACTCAAGGTGTCGCAACAAGCGTTTATCGATGCGTGGCGAGCCGCGAAAAACTTGAAAGACGTGTGCGAAACGCTCGGTATAGCCAAAGGCTATGCCAGCGGTCGCGCCTGCGGATTGCGAAAAACCGGCGTGACCTTGAAAAAACTACACCAACCGGGACCGGGACGACCCCGAAAGCCCAAACCCGTGGGGACGCTGCGCTTCGACATGCGCGACCCCAAAGTGGCCGAGGCGATCTGGGACGCGCAGGCCGCGCTCAACCGGGTCGGCATTTGGTTTGATACCGGCGCGATGCTCAACGTGGACGAGGGCGAGCCGAAATGGCGCGACTGGGAGTTGGACTGTTCGCTGCGCGGCCCGGTGCAGGTAGTCATTGACGGCAAGGTCGTCTGGGACGGCAGGGACGGCAGGGAGGACTAAGGAGCGTGAACCATTCGATGCGACAGTGGCTAGAGCGGGCGATTGAGTTGCTCACTTCACGGATTGGCGAGCAACCCGCCACCGCGTCAATTCTCGGTGCTATCGCGTATGCAAAAGCCGCGTTGTGTTTAGACGCGCTCGCCAACCAAGTGGGCGAGCATGTCACGGTTGACCAACGCAAAAAGTGGGCGACCGCAAGTTCTGCGTGTCTAATCCGCTCCAACGGACCCTTGGTTTTGGTGCTCTGCTCTATGGGCGAGGTGGGAACCGCCCACCTACAGCGGCGACAGACCGACAATTTTGAGCGCACCAACTTGCCCAAATCCTCTACAGCGCAAAAGTGCCCGACGTGCAAACAAGAGGTCGGGCGAGTTGTCCTTTGCTCGGTTTGCGTAGGGACAGGGTGGGTGTGATGCCGCTATACGATTTTCGTTGCAACGACTGTCAAAAAACGTGGGAGCAACCAACAAGAGTTGGTTCCCCGTGCCCCCCTTGTGAGTGCGGGGGCTTGTCCCGCCGCGTCATACTCACCGCAGCGCGAGGGCGCGTGCAGTCAGACTTTGCCGGTGAACTGCAACGTGCGGTACAGCGCATGAAAGCCGACCCGGTGACTAGACCGGGGGAGACGTACACCGATGCGGTGCAGCGGATATATCCTGCGCGTAGCCAAGACGAAGCACGGAAGAATCCGAAATGAAAATCTCTGCGTGCATGATAGTCAAGGACAACGTGACCACCATCGGGAGCGCGTTGCGCTCCATCATTCCGCACATCGATGAACTGATTGTGGTGGACACGGGCAGCACCGACGGCACTCAGGATCTCTGCCGTTCGCTTGGCGCGGACGTGTACGAGCCCGACCCCATCTATTTTATGACAGCCGACGAAACAGACGACGGCAAACCGCGAATCGACTTTGCGGCAAACCGCAACGTGGCGGCATCGTATGCAACCGGCGATTGGATTTTGATTTTTGACAGTGACGAGGTGTTGACGGAGCACCAAGGCTCGCTTAAGCGGTATTGCCGCGAAGCGGACAAGCGCGGGTTGGACATGCTCGCCTTTCACACCCACATACTCACCCAAATCAACGGGGTGATGCAGGAGAAGCGGGGGTTGGCTTATCGCGTGTACAAAAACAACGTGGGCATCCATTGGGTTGCGCCGGTCCACAATCAACTTGTCGGCGGCACTGCGGGCGAAGCTATACCGTTTACGGTTCAGGCATCGTATCGCGGCGACTATCACAAGAAACTCGCACGCAGCATTCCGATGCTTAAGAAACTCGCGACGACCAACAAATCGGGGCATGCAGAGTTTTTCTTGTCTCGCGCTTATTGGGACATGGCTTGGCAATCGCCGATGGACGATAGCGATGTGTTGACGTGGCGGCTCAAGTGTCTTGCCGTTTGTCGTCAATACTCGCAGACCGTCATCGAGCGCAGACCGGGAGAACCCGCCAACTGCGAAGCGTGGGGGTACTGCGTTTGGACAACCTTGCACCTGGACGACCTTGACGCGGCACAAGCGTGGTTGTCTAAGGGGTTGGCAATCCACCCCGACGCGCCCGATTTGCGCTATGTTGCGGTGGGTATGGCGATGATTCGGTGGGCTAAGACGACGGAAGCAACGGACACTGTTGCTTATGGTGTGTCATCCTCACACTCCCGCGATTGGTTCCCCAACCTTCCGCACGCAGCGCGAATG
>Ga0209756_1004336_pt1 | contig 11085 bp, 6 predicted proteins | sample ETNvirenome_6_85_FD_184071 | JGI IMG/M metagenome (GOLD analysis project Ga0209756, IMG submission 184071) | Marine viral communities from the Pacific Ocean - ETNP_6_85 (SPAdes) (version 3) | ecosystem: Environmental > Aquatic > Marine > Oceanic | place: Pacific Ocean | collected 2013-06-19
TCCTCCTCAGTAGCTGACCGCCCTCGATGCCGGCGGTATAACCGGGAGAGAAAGCCAAGAGAGATCCCGTCTGGTGGTAGGGAATTTGGCTATAATAATCCACATTGCTTCCTGTGTAGAAATTTCCATGAATCTCCCAGCGGCTGAGATCAAAATTATAATAAGCTAGTCCCGAATTTATTCCGCCGCGCGTACCGTAAAGATTTGCGCTCTGGGTATAGCTTGAGCCTGTGCTGAAGGTGAGCACAGTTGGGACGGAAGGATTTAAATCAATCTCAAGTTTAGTCTTGCTCCACAGCGGATAAGACAGGCCGGGTCCCACTTCTCGAGGTTGACTTCCCGTGCCCCAGAAAGGATCAGGTGAACCAGCCATTGATGCGGCAAACTGGCCAGACTCCACAAACGGAGCGTAATCGTCACCGGGGGTAAATCGAACGCGTGCATCTGAGACTCCGGGGAGGATGCTTGTAGCAGAACTTGTAAGTTCCAGATCAGGAAGTGTGTTGGGTGCAACTACTAAAGATCCAGAGTATTGACTACCTGAAATGAGCTGCTGACCTAATATCACCTGTGCAGTTAATCCTGTGTTTGTCCCCGCTTTCTGAAATCTGATTGCCTTTGTCTCATCGAAAGACGATGAGTAGTGTCCAGTCCTTGAGTCTCCTAGACGGTAAGTTGATGGGTAGGATCCTGTAGCATTGTCAATCGACTGCAAGTAAGGTCGCACAGGCAGGGAGGTGATACCAGTGGAGCTGATGTATACTCTCTCTTTGTACACATCCTTGATGCCCTTCGAGGCATTGTAAAGTGCATTGATATCTTCTGCCCCCAGGACTTTCCCTGACCAGATAGCTGCCTCTTGGAACTCAACGGGCTGATTATCGTCATTATCTGCGATTAGAAGGTTGCCTTCACCGGGCTCCATTGCCACATAAGTTCCAGCTTCTGTACAGGTACCTGACATGAACTTACCGTCAAGATAAAACTTTCCTCTTCCGGTTTTAGTGAGGGCGGCACTGTATGTGAAAGCAATGTGATGCCAGTCATTGACATTAAAATCAGAACCCACTGAAGCCTTAAAGTTAAGCGATGCTGAGGCGGAATCATCTGTCAGAGTTCCTGTTAGCGCGCCTGGTTCATGATAGATGATCTCATACTCCGGGAAATCGTCATCACCGCCGTCGATACCCTTTTTAAAAATATAAGTTGATACTGATGCGCTGGTTATTAACATCCATGCTGCTAGGCTAAACGAGCTATCAGACGATCCGTCACCAAAGGAAAGGTCATCAGCATCACTGACTTGCACATACGGAGTGGTACTCTTCGGAAATCGCACAGCGGAGTTGACATTAGCAAGATCAAGAGAAGAAAAAGGAGTAGTGAGGGCCGGCTGGTTTTGAGCGCCGCGGCCGGAGCCTCCAGAATCTTGGAACACTACGGTGTGTCCCACTCCGGAAGCGTCTTCAGCAGACGTTGGCCTTGGGCCCTGAGTGGCAGCACGTGCCCACAGTATCAAGTTGTCCGTCGGATCACCGCTAGAGTAATAGACACTCCCGCTTGTTGTAGTAAATTTTTTCTTTAGATCGTACTTGAATAATCTAAACGGTCTTTTTTTAGGCATCTCTTCTCAGGCCTCCAAACGCGATGGAGTCCACGTTTAGTCCATTGTTGGTAAATATAAATCCTGTTCGCGCTGACTTAAACCCTTCTGGAATCATACTTTCTGTTGATCCGGAGATGTTGGATAGAAGGGTGAACTTAAAATCATCATCTAGATTCAAGCTGTTGATCTGTGCCTTTGTGAACATTCGACTATCAAAACTTGCTTCGTCAAAAGGTTCGGGTCCGTAGACAGACTCGAAAGCGATGACCTTTCCTAATCCGTGGCGGCGGTCAGGTGTTGTCACTAGGGCAGGCATTGAACCAGAACCTGTGCCTGCTATAATCCCTGTTAAGCCAGCTCCATTCCCGGAGGGTGAGATAGCTGCCTTGCCACCTCGATCCACAAAAGGTGACGTTCCAAATACCTGCATTGGAATGAGGGGTTTAATAAGGCTAGTGCCTTTCTTATAAGCCTCATTACCTTGCATGATGTGGGCTTTGATACCCGGGGTCGCGTCATCTCCAAGAGGATTCAAAGACCTGGAGAAAATCTTAGGAAGAAAACCTTTTAAGATACGAGGAAATGTCTCTGCAACACCGTTAAAAAGATCTGATAGCACATATCGCTTGTCTGCTTGAATTATCTGGAATTCTCGTGCTACAAAAGATGATGACGGGATGTTTCCTGCAGCGTGAGCATAAAGCCCCTCAGTCGCTCCGATGTTTTCCATATTAGGTTTGTCGATAAAGGGCCATGAGAAAGGTGCGAGTGTGGGTGTCCCATAGACGGTCGGCTCCCGATCGATACCAGCATTGGCGGGATTAAACGTAGGTAAAGCGCACATTGCCCTCTGCGTGTCAGTGAGAACCGAGACACCCTGTCGGAAAGGATCGATCTGGGCTGTGAGGCTTCCTGATCCTTCACCGATCACATAAGCGTCGGAGTGAGGATTATACTGCTGATTACTGATTTCGGTACGCACAGGAAACTCAGCATGAGATCCGGTGATCTGGGATTCCTTAGCGACGTACTGGAATCTTGCTGTATCTTTACCTGTCTTCATTAGAACTTACTCGCTCTTCCTTCGATCAGTTGCAAAAGATACTGGCCCTTTAGGTCAGTTCTAAAATCTTCGCCGATATATTGACCATTGTATTGGTACTGCACTTTGGCTCTCTCTAAGCTGTGAGGCTCTATGACAAAATTAACGCCAAGGAAATTAGTCTTCTTCGGAACAAGCTGCTCAAGCATAGTCCCGATAGATGTATCAAACCACCTAAAGAATTCTAGGAACTCCTTAAAGCTTACCTTTTTCTCTAATTTGTGAAAGTAATTATCCCTTAATACTTGTAGCTGCGGATAATCTGGCGAGAACTGCAGGTTAGCAGTGCCCACAGCCTCATCTATCTCATCCAGCGTACCAAACATTGTGATGATATCTTCATTGAGTGCAGACGCCACAGAGAAATCAATGGAAAATCTTGGATCATCTTGCGGGAGATCATTGGGTTCAATCTCAAACAAAGGAGCCTTGGCGGCATCATAATTTGTTATATTTGATGAACTAACAAAACTTCTCGGACGAATCTTATTCGAGTTCTCTAAATCATCAAATGCCGGCGGTAGGGAAGTGTAAATAACTTTCTCAAAGTTGAAAACGGTTTTGGATGTCTCAAAAGCAGAGCCCGTTCCATACATCCTGTTTTGTGAGAAATCTGTAAGAATAATCTGACCGGATGTGTCTGAAGCTGATATTGGTTGATCGATCGACAGATCCATCCTCAGGCGTTGGAAAGCCCCTGTTATCACCGTGTTAAAGTTAAAGTTCTTGCGGGGATCTTCTACGCCGACAGAGGTGGGATTCCTTACGTGTTCACGCCACTCTTCATGTGTCAAAGCCTTAGACCAGAACCTCACCTGGGCGATCTCTCCGCTGAAGTTTGTCAGCTGCGCTTGATCATCGATATCAGGCCCATTTAAGAAGATGTTCGCAGATGTATCTAGGGATTGGGATCCAATGACGATAAAAGAGCCTGACGTGTTTAAAGAGCCTGCCTTCTGGAAGACGATTTTGGATGCCGTGCCTGTTGGATCTTCTTTGTAGTACGAAGATGTTGTATAACTTTCAAAGATTCTTCCTCCCTCTTGTTTCGCGCATCTTAAGAAGTAAGACGAGGAGAGCGCATTTGATTCGTCATTTCTGGTGCGCCCAAACGAGATATTCCACTTTCCGCCATCCATGACATTGGCACCTGTAAGAATCATCTCCAGCGGAGGCTTAGCTGCAGCTGTATAGGCGTCAGTAGTCGCCCTTACGAAGAGCTTAACGCTAGTGTCACCGCCGGACATGACAAGTAAGTTGGCCGCGACACCGTGCTTAGTAGACGGAGCAGTAGTTCCCGTGATGTGAATTCTTGCTGCTGACTGTGATAGCAAGAAACTCCCTGAAACTGGGAAGCGATAAAGGCCCTCATAAGTCCAAGAGCCGGAGGTAAAGAGACCATCGGAGAGATCACTGCACACCCCGTGATACCCACCGAATACCGTATTAGCATGGACAAAAGCTCCGGTCGGATCTGGGAAACCTACCGCTTTTCTGGAGCCAGTCAAAAAAGATGCGACTAAGTAAGGAGATGCAGTAGTAAATCCTTGGGCATCTATGGACTCATTATCGCGATTAGACATGCTACTGCTGAAGTCTAGTGTGGACTGAATTGTGGCACGCGTAGTTCTCATTTGTGCAAAACTAAACTTCTTAGGTCCTCCGTATTCTTTGATCCGAACCAAAATATCCGGATCTAGACCTGTCGCTCTTAAGGCTGCTTTGACACTGTGAACTGTGCCCTTCGACGTGATAATATCCCGAATATTTACCAGGAACCGGCGCAGGATTTGATTTCTAATAGACTGTAAGCTTTCCTCAATATTGGTATAAGTTGATTTTACATTCTCTCCGTGAAAATATTGTTGAGGAGAAGCTTTGGTAAGAATGGGTGGCGGCTCAAAACCGTAGTGATTTATAAGGAAAGTAATAAACGAATCTGAGATTCCTTCATCACTGGTGTAGGCTGGGTCGAGCACCTTTGAAAATTGATCAGTAGATATTTTAAGCTCATCGAAAAACTTAGCCCACACAAACATCATTGCTGTGAGAATCTGTGAGCTGCCCAGATCACCTGAACCCGGCATGGAAGTTCCACTATAAGGTAGTATTATATCGCCATCTATAGAGTTCATGGCAAAGTAATTCTTACCTTCATCAAAATAATGGGCTGGGATCAATCGTGTGATGAGATTAGGATTCTGGTTATCGTAAGTACTGGCACTTGCTAAGAGATTCTCATTCAAATCGATGACTTTTCCAAATTGTGGGAAAAGAACAGGATTAAATTTTCTTTCTTCTGAAGAGAGCGCTCTAGGATAGCTGGAAGTAACACGATTATAAACAGAGTAGTTAGTTACCTTAGAGTGGAGAGATTTTCCGCTGCTATCAAGTACTATTGAATTGTCACCGAAGCTCGCCGAGGGTTCGTTGAACTTATAATAGAGTCGGAGGGGATCAGATCCAAAAATATTTCTCTCTTGATTGGATTCGAGCTGGTGCTTTGTCCGAGCTTCTTGGAAGATTCTGATCTCGTCTAAGGATGCTGACAGTGTTCGAGTGGGGGTAAAATCGGCGCTATCATGCAGTATTCCTTCGTGAACGCTTCCGCTTCCAATAAACAAAGAAGAATTATTAAAATCAATCGGCCCAAAAAGTGCGGTAGTGGAAGATGTTCCTACAAGTTTTGAATCTACGTATAGCTTTAATCTCCCGTCGTCCATGCCGCGATCATAGACTGCTGCTACGTGATTAAATTGATTCTTTGTCACCGCACCGGACACCACCAGGCTATTGGAACCTGATCTGATTGCAAACATTACTTCAGCTGCTGTAGTTGAAGCGTTAGTCTTCATAGCCATGGTGTAGCCGTTAATACTACCTGAGACTTTCTGGAAAAGGATCTCATTACCGTTAGCTAGAGGTGCAGGAAATAGTTGTGCCTCTATAGTATAGCTTTTCTCATCGAGCGCCAAGACGCTTTTGCCTGACCTATCTGAGGAGAAATCTACAAAAGCTGCACCGGAGAAATCTTTAACTTCTATATACGTTCCCGAATCTGAGGCACCTGTAGTTGAGCCTGAAAAGACCAGTGAGCCCAGATTAGTCGGAAAGCTTTCTAGAACATAGTTTTCAAATCCTGATAGGCCATTCAAAAACTTTTCTAGATCTTGGCGCGATCCATCAAAAGGATAGTGATTGATTAGATTGTTAAATGCAACATTAACATTGGCTTGAGCAGAATTAAAAAAGGTGTGATTTTGAAATTTACTAAAGTCTACGGGGATCTGCTGGGTGGACTTTATTCCCGTACCTTCTTGGTCATAGACGAAATATTCATCGTAAGAGATTCCGGCGTCCAGGTCTTGCTTGGAAATAAATCGGACAGTCTCAGAGCTCCCGCCTTCATCTCTTACGATAGATGGCTTAAAAACTCCGGGCCTTTGGTTCTGTAATCTGTCCTTTGAAGACATTAGGGATCGATCCTAAAAGTTCCTCCGACATTTTTAAATACCTGCGTTGAGTTATCTCTTTTTATTTTTATGTCAATGGCGAAAACTCTTCCCACATCTAAATCGTCGGTAAAGATATCAAAATACATTCCTTTTGAGTCAGTAGACATGAGCGTGCCATCATAGCCATCATCATCGTCAAAGGGAATAACTACATCGTCAGAGTAAGCATCTCTGATCCTGTAAAAACATTTCGTTAAAACAATGCTTGAACGATATAATGGAAGTTTAACTGATTTTACTTGTTCATCTGCATTGTATGCAACTACTCTTAATCTAACTGTTTGCTCAGCTTTATATGAGCCTTTTAGATTAGTAATATTTAGTGTATATCTGGTCGGGTCGTTATCAAAGGCTGTCCTATTGGGGGCATCTATCTTGAGGCTTCCAGTGTGATACCCGACAGCCTCATCAAGAGATTGCCAAAAAGTTGTAAATGTAACAGAGCCGCTATCCCGAATATAATCCTGAAGGGTGTTGGAAACATCAGCCCCCAAAGATGAAGATCCAAAACTATTAACGGCAAATGACGCAGAATATACGCCAGTGCTAAATAAATTTCCGCCCGGATAGGAATGCTGCGATGCAGTAACGATCTTCTGGAAGGAACCTGTCTGCAGCTTCAATACCATACAATTATTCCCTGCTATCGCAGTTTGTCCTGAACCTGAAATAATGTTTGCTGCATGTCCTCTTTCAAAATTATTAAGGAAAATGGAGCCGCTCAAATCAAAGAAGAACGCCTCATGGTAATCCTGGATGGCATCAGCATATCTTACATCCAGAGAGGGACGTTTCCGGGTGTTGCTGTTGTGGCGAGCTGCGAATCGCTTCACGAAACGAGTTTTTGTATCCGTTTCCTGCGTGCCAGAAAATGATATTCTAAATCCGTAGTCTGGAATCTGATTAGCGAGAGTGGCAGAAACCAGAGTAGTTATATTCACCGCTAGATCTTCAGTTCCATTTAAGAATGTCTGTGTTCTAAAGAGATCTACGACCCCGTTGCCGTCGCTCAAGTTACCGGAAGATATTATATCCAGATCATCGGAACCTAAGAGGCCCTGCTTATTAGCGCCTGTAAGGTGCCACGTGGTCGGTGACTCATTTGTCACCGACGATGTAATAAAATTGGCTGCATCTATATCTTGGAACTTTACAACATCTCGTCCCACCCCTTCGTCAAAGGACCGGGAAAGAGGAAAAACTGCGACCTTGAAATTAGAGGGAAGTGTTTGACCCCCAAATACGTCAAATAGCTTAAGATCACATCTAAAAGAATCACTAGAGATATCTAGAATACTTCCTGTGAGCGCACGAAGAGGATTAAGATCGAACTTTATTAAAATTCGAGTAAGCTCTATGGGCGTGTCATCTCCTGAGACCTTGTTCTCATTGTAAAGTTTGAACAAGTCAAGGGTTGCACCTTCACCAACGTTAGCATCAGTAGCACGAAAACTATTCCGAATAATCTTGTTGGTGATATATGTGTCTTTTCTGGCTTTAAGTCGTCTATACATTCATATACCTCAAACTATCGCACCTTTAATATCTAAATCAGAGAATTTGACCTCAAAAATACCGCCTGTGGGAGGAAATATTAAACCCTTACTGGTGTGGGCAGGAATATTGTGAACCACTTCAGAATAATTTCTTGTTCCTGCAGAACCTGTTTTATTGACAACCTTTAAGTCAACAACTGCTAAAACTCCGGGAGTATTATAAACAAGATTTATTAAGTCCGAATTTCTAATGGGCTCACCTATTTGAAAGTTTTCTACCCTAGTGTAGTTAATAAGCTTACCAATACAGCTTCTAAGTACTGCCTCGGGGTTGAAATTTGGGTCAACAGAAATTTGGAATTCTGTGCCTATGTTAACGATGCGCGCATCAAGAATATCAATAGCATCCGATATCAGTCTAAATTCATTCAGATAAGTTACTAAGTTCTTTTTGAGAGCATCCGGTGAAAGTGTAAGCTGGCCTGCTGCGTTGCGATTAACAATGTAAAGCGTCGTTGCTAAGGGATTGCGGGGATTGGGAGAAACACCAGTTCTAAAAACCCTTCCAAAGGTAGAGGGCATCGTGTAGATACGTGATATCAGATCTTGCTTACTTACAATTCTATTCTGGGAGTTTCGAGAAGCTGATATTAATCCGCGTATCTCTTCGAGAGTGAGTGGATCCTCTCCCCCAGAAGCTTCAGCGGGATTAGAAACTACGAGTGAACCTCTAACAACTCCTGCATCCGCTGCTGTAGGTGACTTCGGAAAAATCATGACCAGTCCGTCAACTGAGCTAATTGCTCTTGCAGAAACATTATGATCTAGGCCGCCTCCAGATCGGTATTGAACTGTCAATGTAGTATTTCGAGGAGCGAGTCCTAGCGTTCTAGTTTTTAAAAGATTGTTGGGATCAATAGTAAATTTTGAAAATGTCTTTTTCCCAAAGAGGGGAAGTGCTAATTCGGATGGGTCGGGTATAAGGTCTCCGTCTAGTGTGCCCGGGTTACCAGATCCAAAGCGCAATGAAGTTATTCCTGTGGTCGTAGTAGTCTCTTTTACGAACCGCCTCGGAGCTGACCTTACTGCGATATAATCATTTACAATCTTTTTGTCCTCGCCTAGGTTGGGAATGGCCTCAAAAACAGTATCTTGCGTCAACGAATTAACTTCGTAATAAAGATTTCCATCACCATCGCGTACGTCTAGAATATCGCTGACATTTGTGTTTCCAAGCGCAATTGTTCTGAATGGCACGTGCTCATTCGTGATAGAAAAAGTCTCCGTAGTTCTTTGACCAGAAACGCACGTCGCTGTTCGGGATACAAAGTAATCCTTGGGCGTCCCATCTGAATTGAATTCATTGACTACCGCTTCTGCCATAAGCTGGTTAAGTTCGTCTCGCTCAGCAAAATCTAGCTTTTCAGTCAATTCAAAAATAATGCCGTTATCCGCCGAAACGGTAGTCCCGGGATTAATAATCGGCAGCGAATATTCAGCTGGCTGGTATAGGGTTCCTATTTTTTGAGACGCTATCTTCAGTGTAAAGACGACTTCGGCGACCGCAGGTGACGCTCCTCGAATTTCTACGCCTGCATTTCTCGCTAAGCGTTCAATATTGTCTCTCTCTACAGCTGTCTCAGGATCAAGCTCTCTAAACTGGTGATCAAGATAAAATGCGGTGACGTCACCTACATAAGCCGCCATGTCCAGAAATAAGCCTCCCAAAGAAGCCTCAGAAAAGTCTTGTATCCTATCCGGAAAATAAGTTTGAGCGTAATCCAGGAGCTGCGACCTAAATTCCCCAAAATCTTTACTTAGAAAAGACCTGTTCCTAATCGCAGACAGTCTATTTTTTGTATTCTTAGCCAACTATTACCCTCCTGCTGCTATCATGACTTGCATTTTCTTCCCTGTGACTCCGATTGACGGTATTCCGTAGGCGATCATTATAATTAGTGTGGCAAGGCTTGGTTTGGAGTCTCTATTATCGTATGCAACCTCAAAAGTTTCTAATTCTATGAAAGGTAGATACTTTCTAGCCGCTGTCTTAATTCTTCTCATGCACTCCATTTCAAAGCTAGCTCCATTTAAAGAAAAAAGTATCGGCTGGAGGTTTGCACCAAAGTCATATAGCCCCAACCTTTCACCGTGATTTGTAAGAACCAAATTCCTAAGATTATCTTCAACTTGATCTTGGAGATTATAATGCATCTCAAAGATATCGTTTTGAGTTGTGCTTAAACGCAAAGGTGTAGCTAAACCAATTGGAGTTGGCGATACATCCGCTTGACGATTCTGGTATTCGTCGAGTTTTTCACCTACGCTCTTGAAGCTTATAGCTGCCATTTTCTATACAACCCTGTAGATAATTAATATCTACACTAACTTTATTATTCGTAATTGAGTCTACAACAGTTAAATATGCACTACATCAGCGTACTGACAATAGGACCTGCTGCAGGTGGAGCAGTATTAGCGCCTGCTCCCGTAAAGAGGGTACTCAGAAAAGAAGCGTGAATCACAGTAGCCATCGCATTGATCACATCATCCTCCTCACCTCCCGCTATTCCTACAGCAAGAGGCGCAACCAACAGAGGCGGTACAGCCATCACTGCAGCTCCTGCACCTGTAATGGTATTGATGGAATTTGCAAACGCAATAAATGAAGCCGCAACGTATGCCACGATTCCACTCGTGATGGCAGTCATCGCCACATCTTGCGTGTTCATACTAGTCAGAATGGCTGTCTGAAGCGCGGGCTTTCCCACTTGGGCAGTTTTCACTTTCAGCTTCGCGCCTGCAGAGGCTGCATCCGGTGGGGCTGGAGGTGCTATCACTATTAACGTCGAAGGTATGGGAATCATTATCTCGGCATCGCTAGCATAAGTGATGATGGCATCTGCTATAAAGCCAGCGATATCAGGTTGACTATTCTTAGCCTCGCTTACCTTAACCTCGTTTCCCTGGTCGTCTTGTGTAGTTTTCTCTTCTACTTCTCTGCCTTTTGCAAAAGCGTCTTTTAGTCCATCTACAAGCTTTTGCTGGTCGAGCGCCATCTACTTAGTCTTAGCATTCTTACTGAGGATCGTATCCAGCTGGGCTTTAAAAGCTGATATCTCACTTAGAATTGCAGGGTTTAATATGCCCGGCCCGACGCCCGTAGCGACAAAATTTGGGGCATTCGACTCCATAGCACCTAAGAGTTTCCCCAAAAAATCCCTTAAAGCATTGCCAAGAACAAGAGGTTCAGTCGCGTTGTTACCGATGTACACCTGGGTGCCGGCACCATTCTCAGCTTCTTTGCCCGAACCGATTATCATGGAAGGGCTGTCGATGATTAAAGTTCCATCAGGATTAAGCTGG
>Ga0209756_1004337_pt1 | contig 11085 bp, 17 predicted proteins | sample ETNvirenome_6_85_FD_184071 | JGI IMG/M metagenome (GOLD analysis project Ga0209756, IMG submission 184071) | Marine viral communities from the Pacific Ocean - ETNP_6_85 (SPAdes) (version 3) | ecosystem: Environmental > Aquatic > Marine > Oceanic | place: Pacific Ocean | collected 2013-06-19
GGAACAACTCACATAAAAATTGAAAGTGAAGCAGGATATGAAGCTGCACTTAAGATGAATGCCGGTTCTTCATCAACGTACGTGTGGACCCCAGGTAACACATCAGACATACGTTTTTACGCCGGCGGTGCTGACAGAGTGCATATTGACAATGATGGCAATGTCGGCATTGGAACCACAGATCCAGATTACAATTTGCATTTAGCTAGTGCTACTTCTGCTGTAATGCTTATTGATGGTGCTGACAACACAGACGCTTTTCTTAGGTTCGGCCAGGGCGGCACTTTAAAATCTTATATTAAGCATGGGTCTGGCGGTCACTTAGTCATGACAAATGAGACGGCCGACAAAGACATCATCTTTAATATTAAAGATAATACCATATCTCGCGAAGGACTGAGACTCAATGGGAATGTTGCAGAAGTTGTAGTAAATGAAGGGTCCAATTCGTTAGTAGACTTTCGTGTTGAATCAAACAATAGCACACATATGTTATTTGTGGATGGGGGCAACGATACAGTCGGTGTCGGTACATCGTCTCCCGGAAGCGCCCTACACGTTAACGCCTCCTTTGCTACGGCTATCGCCGGCAAAACCTCCGACTATACGCTAACTGGTGGTGATCATACCATTTTGGTAGATTGTTCTAGTGGAAATGTAACACTCACTCTTCCAACAGCAGTTGGCTGCGCGGGGAGAATGTATATAATTAAGCGCATTGACGCGTCAGCTAACGCAGCCAACATTAATTCCGATGGCTCCGAAGAGATTGAAGGTTCGGCTAGCCCCGCAAGTGTGGCTGCGATGGGTTCTATTGTGCTTCAATCAGATAACTCAGGTTGGTGGAAGGTAGCTGAGTACATGATGCCGCCGCCGTGATAGTGTTAAACACTTTCAATATATGAGATAAATTTATGAAATGGAGGTTTCATGAGTGAATCTAAGACAATATTTGAAGAATTTGTAGACAAGCTGCTTACAATAGAGAAAGAGCAAAAGCTTCTATCTTCTGATAGAAAAGAGCTAGTTGCAGACTATAAAGACAGGCTCGACGTGAAAGAGGTTTTAGCTGCAGTAAGAATAGCAAAAATTAAGGCTAAGCTTAGCTCTTCTGACGAAGAGATAGAAAATATGGTCAATGTTGTAAAAAAGAACATAACTGTATAAAATAAAGGATTTGTGATATGAAGTTTAAAAAAGATGCGCTATTCATTCAGGATAGCTTTGATGCCACAAAAGGAATTGAAGGAGGTGACACGTGGATATTTGCACAGCGCGCCTTAGCAAGCGCAAACGTAGACTGTAGCGAGTGTAATTTTTTTGAAGTCGGACCAAAGCATGGTTTACACACTATTCTTGTTGATGCACATCAACCAAAGAGTATAACATGTGTCGAAGCACCTAACAAGCTAAGGTCTAACGAGAGATACTTAAGAGAAAATAGAACGTGGATTCCACATATAAAAACTGAAAATTTTTACGTGCATTATCAAGATTTTGATAAGTTTGTAAGTGAAGATAAGTATGACTTGTTATTCTACGCGGGAGTGATGTATCACAATATTAATCAAATAGGGCAGCTTAAGAGGTTGCATGCATTAGCTTCTGAAGATGCATACATGGTATTTGAAAGCTCTACTACGAGAAATGAAAAATTTATTGACGAAAATGTAATTGAGCTACATTATCCTCCGTACTCTCCTGCAAATAGAGCACAAACATGTGTGTTGCATCCTTCAAAGCTAGCATGTAAGTCGATGCTTGATATAGCTGGCTGGGAAGCAATAGAGACATCAGATGACTATGATGATATTGCAAACATTGAAAGGATAAACATTCTCTGTAGAAAAGGAACACCTAGAAAAAATAGGCACCTAACCGATGACAATTTAGGCACGAATGCTCAGCTGTGATGGAAAGCTTATATGAGTGAAATTAAAAATCATTGGAAAAATATAGGAAATGATACGTCTGAAGATGTTCGATTCCAAGATATCTTTGACTCTACGCAGTCTATAGAGTCAACTATTTCGATGGGATTTATAGATTTTTCAACTAGAATATTAATGCCTCAGCTTTATCAGCTTATAGGAAATCCACTTGACAAATCTTGTCTTGAGATAGGTTTCGGAGGCGGAAGGCTTTTAAACGCAGCATCAAGGTTTTTTGGAAAATGCTATGGCGTAGATATAATGAATAAAGATTCTCAAAAAAGAGTTTGTGAATTTTTGAATAAAAACGGAGCTAACAATGTTGAACTTTTTTGTAGAGATGAAATTGATAAAATACCTGAAAAATCTATAGATTTTGTTTATAGCTTTATAGTATTTCAACATTTTGAATCAATTAAAGAGGTTCACTATTATTTGAATTTTTTAAAACGTGTTTTAAGCAAAAATGCAATAGGGATAGTTTATTTTGGATTAAATGAGCATGATAAAAATGATGTTTACACAAAGCCCGAGTCGTCAGCTGCTAGAGAGATGGTCCACCATCACGCAGCAACATTATTTTTAAGTGAAGAGTATGGCAAAAAAGCTGTAGGTGAATATTTCAACGTTCTCGGCGGAGGAAGAACATTGAAAAAACCGTGGACAACTGATGCTTCTGACCTGAGCAGGCAGTTTTTTGTAGTGTTTTCTAATTCTTAACAATGCGGGAGTAGCTCAACTGGTAGAGCATCAGCCTTCCAAGCTGAATGTTGTGGGTTCGATTCCCATCTCCCGCTCCAGCAAATAGAGGGTAGATTATGAAATTTGATCATATAGCATTAATATCAAAAGACATAGATGAGTCTATAGAGTGGTACAAGCGAAAATTTTCAGCTAATATTTTATACCAAGATGAAACATGGGGGCTGGTAAGTGTTTTTGATACAAAGATAGCATTTGTGCTATCTGACTCACACCCGCCACACATAGGATTTGCAGTGGATTCTTTTGACGAGATAGAAGACGAAATCGGATATCATAGAGATGGGAGCAAGTATGTTTACAAAAAAGACCCATCAGGAAACGTAATTGAGATTTTAAAATATAATACTACCACTGATTCAAAATCAACGGAGTCAAGTTAAACATATGAATAGATGTATAATTAGTAATATGGAAATACAATGCTAGGTGGCTTGTGGTTTACAGGCTCTGGATACGAAATCTCTTTAGAAGAAATTTTAAAAGAAGTTAATTTATATACGAGCATGAAAGGAAAGATATTTATCGGAACTGATAGCCAGCTTAAATCAGACCATAGTGTATTTGCCTCTGCTATTTGTTTGCATGGTTCACCATTTTCTTCTGGGGGAAGATATTTCTTTAAAAGAATAAAAGACAGTAGGTTTCCACGAATGCCGCTCAGGGCAAGAATCATGCAAGAAACTCAACACTCGATTGATATTGCACTTTACATTTTTGAAAAAAATCCAAAAGCAGACATTGAAGTTCACATAGATGTGGGTACAAGTTCAAAGTCTAAAACAAGAGAATATGTCGATATTTTAAAAGGCTGGACTATCTCTACTGGATTTCCCTGCAAAGTCAAGCCAAATGCATGGGCCTCAGCTTCAATAGCTGATAAACACACAAAATAGAGGAAACAATGAAGTCATTAAAATTATGGTCGCCTAAGTTTATAGAAAATAGCAAAATACCTGAGATTCTTTCAAAGATCTCGCCTGTAGATATATGGGCTATATCTTTAACTTTTTGGGTATTTTGCAGAGGAGAGGCATCTAAGACAGTAAGGCGCCACGAGACAATTCACTTTCAACAGTGGCTCGAGCTAGGAATTATTGGATTTATGGTTCTTTATCCAGTATTTTATCTTATAGGTGTTATTAGACACAGAGATTTTCATAAGGCATATACTGAGAGCCCGTTTGAGAAAGAAGCATATTCTAATGAGAGAAAATATACGTATCTTGCAAAAAGAAAAAGGTTTGCTTGGGTAGCTTATATTAGGACATAATCGGAATTAGAAGTAAAGCAGCTATAATCATTCCGGTGCAAAATGCAACCATCATTCTCGTACGATGCAGCATTTTAGCCTCGTTTATTCTTTTAGCCTCTTGATCAATCACATGTTTTTCAAACTCTAGATTGATTGCAAGCTCATCAAGCTCTCTCTCTTTTTCAGCAAGCCACCCAGGGAATTTAATAATATCGCCCATAATTAATACTAGGACCCCTTTATTATTAACTATGTCATGAACAAAAGAGATTTAAATTTATTAAGATACAGCTCTGGACCTACTGAGAAGCATTTGAAGAAAATGTCTAGAGATACACATCTAATTAAAGTTGATGTAGAGAGTGTACATATTCCGCCACCTCCTTTGAATTTTAGTGAGGAAACATTTCTAGAGCTTCGTGCACTCAAAAAGGCTATTAATAATTCACACTATAGTGATTTTGAATTCGCAAATATAACTGACACTGACATGTTAGGAATAATAAAATCTTTTGCCACAGAAAATGGCTTAGTTTTCAATAAGAAATACTTTATAGAATTAGAAAAACAGCTTGCATCTTTCATATTAAAGCTAAAATATAGATTTAATAGGCCGAGACCCAATCAGATTTCTAAGGAATACGGAATTGATTTACCTGAAAAAGAAATAAACACATCAGGAAGTCCATCATATCCAAGCGGACACACAATACAGGCACATGTTTTGACTAGTGTTTTATCTAGATTAAATCCTGGTAATGAAAGAGAGCTAGAAAATCTAGCAGATAGAATATCGCTTGGAAGAATGCAAACAGGCGTTCACTTTCCAAGTGATATTAAGATGGGAAAAGAGATAGCTTATATAATAGAGCCACAGGTAGTGGGACCCAGAGAGGATCAGGGACTCTCACTAAAGGGAGGAGATAGATCCATGATAAGAGAGTTCTTGCTAGAAATGTATGACGAAGGGCCAGAAAAGCTCAGAGTTTTAGATTTTGATGACACTATAGCAAATACAACTGAAAGAGTTTTAATTACAACAGGAAACGGTACAGGCATAAAGTACATAAGCTCAAAGGAGTTTGCAGTATACGAGCTACTCCCGGGAGAGTCTATAGATCCAGATGTAGCGTTTCAGGAGTTTAATAAAGTTGATGTTAATGCTGCGCAACCTGTGCCATTCGTATCTGATCTTCTTAAGACTTTTGCTACAACACCGGGAAATAGAAAGGTTTTGATTTTGACCGCAAGAGGAAATGAGGTTGGACCGTTTGTTATGAGATTTTTAGAAGAGCGCCTTGGCATACCCAATCCTGAAACAAAAGTCGACTTTATCGGTGTAAATAGTAAGGATCCGATTGCAAAGGTCAAAGAGATAGAGATGTATTTAGACACACACCCCACAATCCAGTTTGTATCTTTTTATGATGATTCGGGAAAAAATGTCAAAGCTGTTTCTGATTTTTTAAATTCTAGAGGCATTAAAAAAGACGTAAGGCAGGTCATTACAGATGATGATGGACATGTTAAATTAGTCACAGCGGAAGAAGAAATATACGAATCTTTAGATTTTAGAAGAATTACTAGAAATTTCTTGCGATCATTCTATTCATAAAAGAATATGTACTATAGTTGGTATATATTTTTATGAAACATGTTTTAATATTTTTGTTTTTGCTTTTTACTTGCTCTGCATTCGCTAGTGATATAGATAGCAACGTTTTAATAGAAAAATCATCCCTTACAAAAAATGAATCAAAAATTAGAGACTCAGCAGTTAAGGTTATAACGTCCAGCGGGATGGGATCGGGAACGTATACTGTAATAGCAAAGAAGAATGTTGTGCTAACAGCAGCGCATGTTGTCGACGATTTATCGACTGTTGTTGTTGAGGGCAGAAACGGAGAGAAAGTAAACGGAGACGTCGTCTATGTCGACACAGATAATGATTTTGCAATAGTAAAAGTACCAAATCTTGTAACTAGAACTCCAGTAAAGTTTGTTCAATCACCATTATCACTAGAGGATATGGTAGGTGAGAACATTAATTACACTGGATTCCCAAACGGACATGATCTTTTTACAATGAGAGGATCTGTTGCAGGAATTGAAAAAGGCTACATAGTTCTACAATCCTACGCGTGGATGGGTGCGTCAGGCGCCGGAGTATTTAACTCTAAAGGAGAGATAGTAGGAATACTTGTAGCTGTAGATATGGTAAGATTTGATAGAACACACCATATAGTTGAAAGCATGGTGTGGATAGTCCCTATTAAAAATATAGAACTAAGACTAGTTGAATCAGTCTTGTCTAAGATGGGTGTAAAATAAAAGTGATGAAGGTATATTTTAATGAAACCAGGCGATCTTGTAAGAGTTAAAAACAAGGAGATCGCGATGGTAATAAGCCATCCGATAAAGTATCCGATGGTAGGTTTTGTTTTTAAGATACTTAAAGGTGAAGATAGTATAGAATGGGTGTACCCAGAAGAAATAGCGCCGTTATTCGAAAAAATCAGCCTGAGAAAAAAAGAAAAAGAAGGCTAAAGCCTGGAGACATTGTCTTGGCTAAGTCACCTGCAGGCGATTCAATACCAGCATCCCACGTCAGGCTCATCAAGCGACTTGAGGTTCACCCTAGTAAGGGGAATAGAATTGATTGGCCAGGATATGTGGGCTGGGAGGGCGAGATGGTTTTACAGGAAGAAGTTGATCTTCTCCGGACCAGACACTCCATACCGTTTAGTGCTGCGGGAGATGAAACATTTGTCTATGAAGATTTAATTGTGAAAAAAGTTAGAAATCTTGATACAATTAAAAAGAAGAAAGATAAAAAAGAGATAACGTCCAAGAAAAAAGGGCGGCGAAGAATAGTTCGAAATAAGTGAATTGAGTGGAAGATAAAGAAATATTGCTACCAGGCGTAAGAGCAAATGGTGAAAATCTGTGGTGGATCAAGTCAAATACTGTTCCTGATTGTCACCATCATGGAAACTTACCCAATGTCTTTGAATGTTTTTGTCAGGATCACCCGCTTCCTCGATTTCCTCCTTTTAAGAGTGTACACAGTTCAAAAGCAGAGAGAAACAATGTTCTTGTGTCGGGAATGGCAAGATCTGGAAGTACTGTGGCATGGCAGGCCACCAGTCTTTTAAATGATGAAAGAGTTTTAAAATCTCACGGATTTGCCGACTGTTGTCCAACACTATATAATTTTGACAATGTCATCGTCACAATTAGGCATCCTTTTGACGCATATGCCTCTCAAGTGCGCGTAACCAGCCGCAGGCTCTCTCTGCATAAATTGAGACACAATATTTCTAATTCTTTTGAACCTTCCAGTCTTATCAGGAAAGAGACTGACAGCGAAGAGAAACAGAGATTGTATGAAAAATTATTCTTTCAGTGCAATGAAGTAAGATCATTCTTGCTATTAAAGAGATTTCAAGAGCTAACTGGCTACAGGTCGGATATGAATATTACATTTTTAAAATATGAAGACTTCTGGTGCAAAGATGAAGACAGGATAACATTCTTAGCAAAAACAATTAATAAAAAAATAAGCAATAAAGAGAGAAGCAGAATTTTATTAGAAACATCTTTAGATAAAAATATAGAAAGATCAAAGAGTGGCCAGGATTATTCTGAGAAGAATAAAGGTCGAACCACCCCGACGCCGAGAATTCATGTAGATCATGTTGGTGAAAAAAGAGGCGAGCCCGGCCAGGGATCATTTCTAGATAGTGAAAGTAAGAGCATAATATTAGAAAATATTTCGTGGTTATTCGATGAATTTGGATATGATAAAACACTTTAGCCATCGTAGCTCAGTGGTAGAGCAGTGCTCTTGTAAAGCACCGGTCGGAGGTTCGAATCCTCTCGATGGCTCCACTTCAATATAAAATAGGAGAAAAATGAAAAAAAACAAAGCAGACTGGAATAAAAATAGGCATCTATTAAAATCTATTACAAACCCGTCAGGGGAGGCATATGAGATAAAGATGAAAGTGCCTGAGCTAACATTTGAAGGTGTAAGAGGGCAGCCAGACTTTGCCCATCTTTATTTAACCTTTTATCCCTCTAAAAAGGTTATAGAGTTAAAATCTCTTAAGGAGTATTTCTTTTCGTTTAGATCGCAAATATACTCTTATGAAAGAATTTTAAATGTAATCTATGATGATATGATGTCAGTCTATGAGCCACAGAGATTACGACTTGTTATAGTGTGTAACCCGCGCGGCGGAATATCATCAAAACTAACTGTCGATTCTGACTGGGCTATTCGTGGAGGCAATGATATGTTCAAAGACTGGGTGGGACAATCAGACGAATGGTAGCTAGAAAGATGACGTGTAAAAGATAGTTTTATAATAGTATAATCTTTTCAGGAAACAAAACTATGAAAATTAAAAAGTGCTATTGCTTTGATGATGTATTATTAGTTCCGCAATTTAGTGATATTTTGTCAAGAAGCGAAATAAAATTACAATCAAATATTGATGAGTTTTTATCTCTTAGCATTCCTATAGTTTCCTCTCCTATGGATACTGTGACTGAAGATGCAATGGCTATATCAATGAGCAAGCTTGGCGGGTTGGGAATTATTCATAGATACAACACAGTAGAAAACCAAAGCAATTTGGTAAAAAATGCTGTAGCAAGCGGCGCAGTCAATATTGGTGCTGCCATAGGTGTATCAGGTGATTATTTTGAACGAGCAGCAAATTTAGTTTCGTCTGGAGCACGTATCATTTGTGTCGATATTGCACACGGTCACCACGCAATGATGAGATATGCTCTTGAAACATTGAAAAATACATACGGTAGTTCAATTCATATAATGGCGGGAAACGTAGCAGCTCTTGAGGGCTTTAATGACCTTGCAGACTGGGGAGCAGATTCTATTAGAGTCGGAATCGGCGGTGGGTCTATTTGCTCAACTCGTATTCAAACTGGGCACGGAGTACCGACATTGCAATCAATAATCGATTGCTCACAGTCTGATAGAGACGCAGTTTTAATAGCAGACGGGGGTATTAGAAATAGCGGAGATATCGTGAAGGCCCTCGCAGCAGGGGCTGACTTTGTAATGCTGGGATCTCTTCTTGCCGGAACAGCAGAATCTCCGGGAGAAGAGATCTATATGAATGGCGGAAGATACAAAGCGTATCGAGGAATGGCGTCAGTAGAGGCACAGATTCAGTGGAGAGGGCACACTTCTTCAGTTGAAGGTGTATCATCTCAAGTTCCGCTCAAGGGTTCAACCAGAGCTGTTCTAGAGGCCCTAGAGAGAGGAATAAGAAGCGGTCTGTCGTATACGGGCGCAAGAACTATCAAAGAGCTACAGTCTTTTTCCAAGTTCATCGAACAATCAGCTTCAGGTGCAGTTGAAAGCTCAACACACATTAACAATTCTTAAGCATGTAAATAGCATATCACGGTGGTATAATATAAATCATAGGGATATAGCTCAATCAGGTTAGAGCATCGGTCTCATAAACCGCAGGTTCCGAGTTCAAGTCTCGGTATCCCTACCACTTATAAAAAATACAATGATTAAACTTTCAATGAAATTACCTAAATATCTTGCAGTTGCAGTATCTGGTGGTGCAGATTCAATGGCAGTATTGGATTTTCTTAATCAGCACCGTGAAGTAGTTGCTTTACATTTTAACCACGGGACTAGTCATTCAAAAGACGCAGAATCTATCGTAACAGATTATTGTGATAGAAATGATATCTCGCTTGTAGTGGGAAATATTAAAGAAGATATTCCAAAGGGTGTCTCTAAAGAAGAGTTCTGGAGAAAGTCAAGATATAAGTTTTTTGAAAATGAAGCTGGAAAGCTTCCAGTAGTCACGTGCCACCATCTTGACGATGTGGTTGAGACGTGGCTTTTTACGTCTTTTCATGGAGATCCACAGCTTATTCCCTCAAGACGCGGGAGATACCTGAGGCCCTTTCTTGAAACAAGAAAAGCTATTTTTGAAGACTGGTGTGAAAGAAAAGATGTAGCATACAGTATTGACCCAAGCAATAAAGATACATCATTTATGAGAAACTACATCAGGCATGAGGTTGTTCCCAAAGTACTGAGAGTTAACCCGGGTCTTCACAAAGTTCTTCGCAAGAAGATAAGAGCAAACCCAGTAATTTTTGATGAAGCATTTTAAAGGAGAAAAAACATGCCAGGAAAAAGAGTAGCAGACGCTTTTAGAGAAATTGAAGCTACAAGAAAAGATATTAAAAAGTTAAGATTTGCAGTTGTTACGAATGCTGTCGCATTGATAACATCAGTTGCAACATTAACATACATCATTAGCCAGATGTAAGAGGAAAACATGGGATCAAAAGGTTCAAAACCACAAAGACAGAATCAATACGCAAGACGCCTAGAAAGAAAGATTAAAAAATTTGAAAAGCTAGGAAAAAATACTGACGGACTTAAGAAAGAGCTTGGATATATGGCTGGAGACGAAAGGCCTCAGTTTAGAACAGGCAGAGAAGCAGACCCGAAATTTAAACAACGTGCTCGTGACTAAAAATATTTTAAATAATTATTGAACATACTGATATATAGATGCAATATAATAATTCGATCTTTAACATTATTAGATGGACCCCGGTTCTCGGGTCTCAAAACCTGAATGGAATTACTCCTTCTTTAGATCCAGTCTCACTAGGTGTCGACGGAGGTGTAAGACACTTGATCGGAAGAAGAAAAATAAAATAATATTTTAATTTTGTGTGTAAACAGCGCCCAGTAATGATATAATATAAAAGTTAATAGCATTGGTGATTTATGAACTGGTGGAAGCAGGAACCTATCTTAAGCTTTCTTATGACAGCGGGTTTGATTTCTGCATTTGCAACGTATATGATTGCTGAAAGCAATCTTGCAAAGATTATCTTTGGCTTACTAGTTTTTAGTTTTGGCTACGGTGTAGGTTACTTAGTTTCATCATCAAGATATTAAGATTTTTTTTTATAATTTAAAAAGACCCCCCCAGACACAGTGCCTAGAAACTCGAAAGGAGAGAAAATGAAAATAAAAACAAATGAAAATAAGATCGCCGATCATCACTATACATCAGCAGATGCTGGTGTGATGATTAGTGGTACTTTGAGTAATATTCC
>Ga0209756_1004350_pt1 | contig 11063 bp, 6 predicted proteins | sample ETNvirenome_6_85_FD_184071 | JGI IMG/M metagenome (GOLD analysis project Ga0209756, IMG submission 184071) | Marine viral communities from the Pacific Ocean - ETNP_6_85 (SPAdes) (version 3) | ecosystem: Environmental > Aquatic > Marine > Oceanic | place: Pacific Ocean | collected 2013-06-19
TTCATAATTGGTTTAATTTGTTTTGGTTCAAGTAACTCACCATCAAATTCAGAAAAATCAAACTTATCATTGGGGTTTGGTTTATAAACTGCCCATTCACCTGGAGTAAAAACTCTTTTCTTACCACTACCAGTTGTTATATAAACTTTTGCTTTTGTTTTAACTAAAGTATCATCAAAATCAAATACTCGTAATTTCTTCTCTGATAATAAGTCTTTTAGCTTAATCATTATTTCCAATCCCAACCGATAATTGTTTTTTGTTTTGCATAATTTTGTATGACTTCTAATGGTTCGTATTTTTTTTCATTCTTTACATTCCAAAACTTATAAAATTCTTTTATTGGCCAACCTTTACCTGCATATTTACTCGAACCAGCTTTCATTGTTTGCCAATCTTTTACTTTACCTCTATCTTCAGCCCAAGCGTGATTATATCTTTTATTATTACTTATCCATTTATTCTGAACAGTTCCATATACGATCTTTACATTCTTTTTTCCAAGACTCTTGACTGCATACGTATACGCATATGAAAGGCATTCACCACAAGCTATTGTTTCATTTAATAAATCTTTTAGTTTAATCACTTCATTTCACTATATATCTATTCTAATTTTAAATATCATCGACATATCATCTCTCATTTTAATCGAACGTGGTAAACTCGCAACTATCACTGGTTCGTAAAGACGAACTGATTGATTTATTCCTGTATATGACGTTTCACCAGCGACACCTAAAACATAATCGTGTTCACTATATAATTGAACTTGTCTTGCATATGCGGACCAACCACTAGCTGTAAATCTAGGTTTTATCCATGGCGAAAGAAAAAGATTATTATGAGTAGATCCGCTAGCAAATCCTCTAACGGTTGGATTCATCGTATAATTGAATTCATGTGGTTTTACCACAACAGTATATTCATGAGTAGAAATCGTTTGTGTTGATTTGAACTCTAATGTATATTTACCAGTAGTGACATCTGTATAATTTATGCTTGAAGAATACGAGCCCGTATCGGTAATGGTTACAATTCCATGATTATAAAATATATTACCTACATAATTATCTGATGAAGATGGGCTGGTTGTACTCTGAGAAGTAGAATTGCCTACTGGATATAGATTACCATATCCATCATCTTGAATCGTAACTGTTTTATCTGTCGAATTATCTACTAATTTGAAACTCTGTGGTTTAATCCTTTCGCCAAAATATTTTTGTGAAATCGAAATAACAGAACCAGATGTAAAAAATTTATTAACTCTTTGAGGGGAGGGATATGACCAATTAGCTAAACTAGCAGGGGGTTGATTATATGTTCCGGATTCTTCTGCCCGTAAATCAGAACCACTTTGGTAGAATAAACTATGTAGAGAAGCCCAGTAACTACCTGAGGTATCATAAATCAAATTAGATCCGATTTGAGAACCGGATCTATATTGAATTGATGTTACGCCAGCTGAGCCAGAATGTAGTGTCTGTGTTCCATAGACCCGTGTTTCTGTAATTGAAACATTAGACTTATCAATTGATTTATATACAGACATTCCATAACACTATTAATAAGTAAGTTTAACCTTTACAGTCGCTTCCGTTCCGAAATTTTTCTTCAACGGAGTGCTTAACTTTCCTATTGCTACTAGTTGATTATTCGCACCATATAGTCCTATGCCAGTAATGTAAACATTTGGATTTCCCCACATATCCTTTTTTCTTATTTCGTTAGACGAACCTGAAACAAATGTAGGATTGTTACTGAAATTCAAATCTTTTGCTCTTACTCTACAGAAATAACTTACCGAGACTTGGTCTTCTTCAGATCTAAATCTTAACTTAGCTGAACCTTGTTGTAGGCAATTAACAAATCGCAATGCATTTCTAGGATTACTGTTTGCATCAAGATTAGGTGCAAATCCCATACTTCCAGAAGCAAGAGCACCTCCACCTTTAACAAAACTTGCTGTGACATTTTGAGTGCCTGAGAAATCTCCTTGACCGGCACTGGCACTAAAGCCAGCTGAACCAGATGATGGTCCGCCCATACTTGCAGAAAGTTCAACTTGTGAAAATATCATAGCACCTTGTTCCGGGTAAAACCATCCAAAAGTTCTCTCACTAGCTTCAGTAGCAACAGTACCATATGTACCAGAAACGATATTATATCTCATTCCGGCAACTGTACTGGTGCCATTAGATATATCACTATCATCTGTTAAGGTAAGGGTAGATCCGGAACCCATTGCTAGGGATCCACTTAAAGAAATAGTCCAATTCTTTTTATTAATTCTATCTTTATATCTTTCGCGTTTTCCAACAAGAACATAAATGTCTTCATCCCTAACTCCTGCCGACAAGACAGCGCTGGTGGGCTTTGTGCCTCCTCCACCTGAAGATATTCTGAATCCGCCCGATATTTCGCTCTCATCAAGTAAACGTGAAGCCCATTGACCATAAATCGCTTTAGTCGCTCCTTGAACATCGCCGTTATCCGTATCCGATCCCGATCCTCCAGCATTGCCATACGCTACAGAAAATTGTGTTTCAGCGCTTGCAGAAGCTGGGTGGGCTTGCGTAATATTAAAATAATATTTTTCATTTGAAGTGGCTAGTGATCCAGTATAAATATCAGCGGCGAGAAGAGTCCCACCACCATTTGGGAAATACCCAGCAGTAACTTTTTGAGTATCGGTTAACATATCTTCGCCTTCGGTGGCAGTGATTCCGACCATCGTTCCGACGGCGCCCATGCGATAGGCACCCCATGAACTGTCTTGAAAACTTCCTATTGCATCTGGAGAATCACCCGCTATCCCAGCTTGATTCAGTCCAGTATCAGCACTCATGCCTGCCTGTTGAGATTTCGTTTGAGATAGACCTCCTATGCCCATTTTTCTAGCGGGAGCACGTTTTCCAGCTCTCATTCCAGTGCGCTTAGTTCTTACAGTTTTTTTTGGTTTCCTTCTAGCTGCCATTGCCTGTCTCCTAAATTATATTACAAATTTGATACATCGACTTTGATTACTTGTTTCGGTATCTTCAAATTCGAATGTGCTGCCCAAACACCTGTTTGGGTACTAATAAATGTAAGTGTTGTGAATCGATCTTGATCATCAGCTGCAGGTCTAAGTTTTAATTCACCTCGTCCATCCGCTCCTTGTTTTATCTCTATCATACCAGCAGATGGTATATCTGCCGCGGCAATGAACTGGTGGGCTACTCCCGCAATATCTGACCAAACTCCTGTTACTGGTAAAATATGTTGACGGTTTGGTATAACGACAATCCACGAATCAGCTGGTGAATAATTTAATGTCGCAACTGACCATGTTCCTACATTTCTTTCTGTTGCAACAGCTTCACCTTCTTTAAATGCAGGTGGCTGTTGTAAATCAATGATTGGTAATGCTGTGGTAGATCGAGGTAGTGTGACTAATCTATTTCTCATTTCATATTCACCTTGCGCTAATGCCTCGGTCTGAGGTAAACTTTCAATTGCTTCGCCATAAAAAGCAGAACCGCTTGGGTGATCAGTATTCCACAAATTATAATCTATCCCTGTATCTGATAGGCAAAACGAATTAATACCTAGAGCAGTTCCTCTCGATAAAAGACGTCTTCCGTATTTTGTCAACACTGCGTCTACAGTTATGGTTGATCCATCTAAATATCCCATGTGTGCTCTCCTAAATTAAATTTTAATGACTTGATTCATAAACTTTTTTTGTTTAATTAGTTCATATATAAATATACAATAAGTGAAAAAAATATTATTTTTTTAATATCTTATACTCTATCTCTCTGAACTTTTAGTTTATTTTCGCCGGTTACCTCTATAGAATAGAATGCATTTGTCGAATGGTCTACTTTTTCATTTAATTGCATGTATCGACCTCCGGTATTTTGTGTTCCTTTTATAAAATGTGTTCTCATACCATCTTCAGAAAAATGAATCCAATGATTTGAAGGATAAATTAATTCATCACTTGAACTCGAAACATAATATGAGGTTTTTCCTACTGGGCGTCCATCTTGCAAACCTTCAAACGGTTGGCCAAAGGTGCGCTTGGGATGTATATATGATTTATATACGTATCCCTTACCTTGATCGCGCATTTCTCTATTTGCAAAGAATTTTTCGTCGTCATATGCCATATTGCGATAACTCGATAATCTATTTTCACCATCTTTATTAAATGGTGATATTTCAGTTTGACCCACTATAGTCTCTATATCTCCTACTGTATTAAATACATAATCTTGTTCATAATAACCGATATTAGAAAGTTTTAAATTACTATCCACAGCTAAGAAATGTGTATCACTAGATCCCGTTCCCCAACTATCGGCTAAATTTTTAAACGAAGTATATGATTGAGATGTTATATAGGAATTTTTGCCATCAATTATATCTTCAATATTTCCTTCTTTTGTAATATTACTATTGATATCATATTCAGTGTCGTGGGATAATTCGTAAATCATATTTTCCGTAATGCTATCAATAATATTAAATTCAATATCCTTAGATGATTCATAAGATATTGTTTTTGCAATATTACTTTCAATGTCATATTCAGTATTTTGAGATGGCTGATAAAATATTTTTTTTACTATATTGCTCTCGACATCATACTCAGTATTTCGAGATGGCTGATAAGATATTTCTTTTGTAATGTTGCTTTCAACGTCATATTCTGTATTTTTTGTTGGTTTGTAAAATATTTCTTTTACTATATTGCTCTCGACATCATATTCAGCATTTCGAGATGGTTGATAAAATATTTCTTTTGTAATGTTATTTTCAATTTCTGCATTTCGAGGTGGTTGATAAAATATTTCTTTTGCTATATTGCTCTCAATATCATATTCAGCATTTTGAGGTGATTTATATACTATCGTTTTTATAATATTATCATTAATATTATATTCAGTATCTTTAGATGAGTCATATGACATTATTTTTATAATGTTACTTTCAACATCATATTCAGCATTTCGAGATGGTTGGTAAAATATTTCTTTTGTAATATTGCTCTCGACATCATATTCTGTATTTCGAAATGGCTGATAAAATATTTCTTTTGTAATGTTACTTTTAATTTCTGTATTTCGAGATGGCTGATAAGATATTTCTTTTACAATATTATTTTTAATTTCTGTATTTCGAGGCGGTTGATAAAATATTTCTTTTGTAATGTTACTTTCAACGTCATATTCAACATTTTTTGAACTGATATAATCACCACTTTTATCAATTAAATCTATAATACTATATTCTGCTTTTTTACTCGCAAAATAAGCTGAATCTGCTAATGATATATCCTCTGATATACCGATCGGAATAACATTAGTTTTTTGATCTAAATAAGACGAATCGTCTAAATCATAATATTGCATCATATCATGTTCAGTGTCAAGATTTCCAGCCGCTGATCCAGTAAATATTGAAGCCTCATGATGTTTTACTTTATCTCGTTCTAATAACGTAGGTTCAAACACCACTCCAACATTTTCAACTGTAGTGCGTGCTGGTAGAACATTCTGGATAGCATCAATCGACGATTGATTAAAAATATTAGCCTGGGCTCTTATCCATTTATTTATATCGATCGTAACATTAAAATGATTAAATAAATCATCTCTTAATTTATCTAATTCACTATATCGTGATTCATATAAATCTCTTGAATCTGCAATCTTTTCTGATATATCAAAATCAGCTAAATTATCAATAATAAATTCATTTAAAACTGTTTGTGGAGAACGTACAATTTGAATTTTATTATTTAGTCGTCGTTTAATTTCATTAAAGCGATTTGGTTCATAAATAGTTCTAACACTGCGTGTTGTTGGATTGAGATTCGCTATAGTACTAGTATTTGGATTAAGTAATACTTTATTATCATTAGGTTGATCTACACCTCCCATTCTAATAGAAAATTTATATATATCAATATCGCTTCTATCATATAATACAGAACCTGTCAATAAATCAGTACTTATGTTAAAAGTATAATCACTAACATTTTTTGGATTTGAATCTTTTATTTGTGGTGTAGACACTCCCCGTTTCCAATTTTCTTGAAGTGCATATCTATATGTAACTTCGTCTCGAGAAGCATCTATATTATTGCCTACTGTACTCTTTTTATTTAAAATATGCTGTTTAAACTTAGAAGCGCTTAAAGCTGTTGTCCAAGCTCTAAATTCAGCTAATGATCCTGTATATGTCGTTCCAGTATATAAATTATTAGATGCAGATGCGGCCAAACTTCCAGTGCTTGACCAATTTTGATTAGCGTAATAACTGCCTGAAGGATTATCTGCTGTTAGGCCTCCACTGACACTCATCGAAACTGCCGCAAATTCTTTTATTTTATCCCCATCTTGTAAACCGGTATAGAGTCTATATTCTTGAGTTCCAGTCCCGCTAATGCTACTCGTCATTTTCTGTAGCATTATATTCCATATACCACCGGCTGCTTTTAATGGTAAATAACCAGTCGACATGGATACTGCATTGGATGCAATTGCGGATGAACCTGTATGTGTATTATTTAACCTAAATTCTAATTGGCCATACGTATGATTGCTAGCAGAAGTTAATAATCTCAAATCCCAAAGTTTTTCAGTCCCGCTTCCGCTATTTTCTAAAATTATTTGATCATTTATACTTCGAGCAGGTTTTAATATAAATTCAATTGTTTCCAAATTTGTTGCGCTATTGGTTTCCCAATCAAATTTTAATAATCGTGTAGGATCGTTATTGAAAATCCACGAATACATCTCATCTTTAAATTTTATAAAAGATACATTATCAGATAATCCCATTACGCCATGGGGAAGTCCTTCAGGTGCATTCGTTATAACTGATGGATTGTGGTCTCGAGTTGATCCACCGAGTTCCTGTATTTTCAAAACATCATTGGGATATCCATAAACATTCAATAACGCTCTCACACCCGTTTTTGTACCTTTTGTTTTATAAACATATATGAGATTATTTAAAACTTTGCGCCAAGTATTATGTGTTATCTCTTCAACTGTTCTCCCACCAACTTGAATATCTTGTTGAGACGTACCGAAATACTGAGCTAAACTTCCAGTAAAAAGTTGCATAACTTCCCATCCGAGATTATCAGCTAAAATTGGTAATAAATTAGTCGGCACTGAATCTAATTTATCATATCGTCGTTTATAAAAAGTTTGATAATTATCAATATAATTTCTTATTAAGTCAAATTGTTCTCCCAACATATTGACAAATGTTTTGAGATCATTTGATTCAGAATCATCGCGAATAGCTTTCGGAAGATTACTTACAAAACTATGAATATTTTTATCATCATAAGCAGAAGCAGATGAATACATTCCCCCATACCAATCATTCCATTCAGATGAACCTGTGCTATAGAGATAAGAAAAGGGTAAAACACTTAACGGGTTCTTTGTCGTAATCTTGATATCTGTCATATAAGATGCTGTCACATTAGCGGCGAGACCACCACCAACTCCAAATGAACCGCTTATTCCAAACAATTCACCTGCTGGCATAATCGACCCTGTAAACGGTATACCGCTTCCGGAAACTACAGTACCGATATTGGGATAAAAATCACCCTCCAAAACAATAGGATATGAACTACCTGAAAACGGAACTCCAGAAGCTGATAAAATATCTTCACTCTGACTAAGAATATTATATGTATCTTGATCTGTAAAATCAACATCACTTATAGTACTTGGTTCATTATCACCACGTACAGTTGGTCTCCAATAAGATTGTGATGCTGCCAAGATAAAACGTTGCCATTGACTGCCTGTAATATTTGGACTTAAAAATGATTGAGAGGCAAATGACTCAGAAGGTAATTGACCTTTTTCATAAATTAAATTACTATTTTCCCAACTACTTGACAGACTATGTATTGTGTGATCACCTTTCAATAAAAATGAAAGATATAAAGAACCACTATAATTAAAAAAGGGTTTTTCTTCGGCTCTATACTTACCTTTAAAATAATTCATTCCTTCGTTATTAAGTTCATCAGAACCAGTATGCTTATAAACTAAATTAAAGCCATCATAATTCGTCAATGTGATGAAACTACCAGTAACTGGAACGGTATGAGCTAAATTGACTCCTAAACCGGGGGAAGAATTAGTCGTTTGACGTTGATTATCGTAATAAAGAAATTTTTCATATGGAGTAAAAGTATTGACAACAGTTTGAATTTTATCAAAAAAACTTTTTCTAACTCCTTTCTTGCCTATAGAATCACCAGAAAGAGAAACCCCACTACCGGAAAGTGATGACGATATTGTACCGAAATATCCTTCTATATCAGAAACTTTTGATTTAAAATTTTCTAATTTAGATACTGCTGAGCCGAAAACAACATGGTTATCAAAATCGTTAAAATCAATATTAAGATTCTGATCACTGCCCGATAGTGCCCATTGTTCAATACTTGAATCTGTAAGTGAGCCGGTGAGATTGGAATATGATTCGAATTCGTTATAAGGCATATGGATTATCCTGTAATTTAACTAGCATCTTCATAGCTCAAAAATCCAGATTGTTGTCCGAGACCTATTCCAGTTGATGGTCCGATATAATCTTCTGTTTTGTACCAAATATCTTCAGTCTGCGTAGTGAAGATTTCTCTTTCGATTGTGACTTGCGTTAAATTAGTGATACTGCTCGGTACAGCACTGTAGAGTTTTAAAATCAAACTTGACCACGTAGGATTCGATACTGTATCGATCATATAATTCAATATTGGAATATTTTGTCCTGCCGGTAAGCCTAAAACAAAATCATATCGATATGGTTGCATTGCTCCATCTATATCATCTTTAGTGATGGAAAGCTGTGCATTCACAGTATCTCGAGCTATCAATCTCACTTCCTTCCGAGATGATGATATTTCTGTTATGAAAAAGTATGTTTTGTCTGTAGGGTCATCACCTACAATTTCAAATGGATTATGGAGAAATTCAAACATCAATTGATAATTCCCTGCTTCGAAATCTCTCGCTTCCAACACTTCATTTGGTTTGACGAAGATATTATTCGTTTCTCCTACTATACCTGTTGCTTTATAAATTCTAAGTTGAGGAACAAGATTAGTAGTCCAATCGACATCATATGGAGTTGTGGGTAATGCTGTAGTAAGAATACATTCAACACTAGCCGCTACTTCAGCTGTTCCTTGGATTTCATTCCAACTTTCATCATATACATAATATATATCAGCAGATACATATGTGGCAGATCCTTCTTCATATCCACTTTCATAACCCATATCAACACAATATTGATCTAATGATTCGGTTCCATTGTATATGGGATAAGGATCGAGACCGAAATCATCGCCACTTGGATTAGGAATCACTACAGTATCTGCGGTTGCTGGATTTGGAGATGTAGTATATCCACCAGTATATAGAACTTCTTCCACTTGATCATCAAAACCACTTAAATTAGAATAAAAAGAATCGATGAAATTACCATTATCATCAAATACTGACATCCGGATGTAATGATTATCATCAGGTAAAGGATTAAATCCTGTATCTGATTCGTATTCCCAATCCACTTCACCTTGAGCAGTATCTCTAATGAGTTCTAAATGTTGATCGCTAAAGTTATATTCTAATGTTGGCATATTGTTCTCTGTTTATGAATGAAAATCAATTCACTTATCCAATTATAAATATTAAATATTATAGAATTTTTCATCGTGGTTTTATAATGCTTTATCATCTTCACCTACTTCTGAAACGATCATGGCAGAATCTCTCATAGTCGGAAGATTCTTATCGATTTTTTCGAGAGAATAGTCTCCTAACAGCATTCCTTTATTACCCGAACCACTCGTATCCCGTATCGTTCCATTTTCGGCATCGCCTAAATTGAGTTCAAGTATACAGTCATTACGTAAATCGTTATCCTTATTTTCATCAACATATAATTCACCGGCTGATGTATCGTCAGTGAAAGATGAACTGGAAGAATTACCATCCCACCAACTATCATCACTATAAGGTGTCCATCCACCAATCAATGGGTTGATTTCAAGTAATGAATGCATATCATAGCTCCCTTTATTGAAAACTCTCACTTGTTCGATATCAGTTTTACCTAAATAATCACCCAATTCATCATTTCGATTTGCTGTTTTAGTAAAGATATAATCAGGATCGTCTTGTGATTCATATCTCCCGCCACGAGACAACATTGCTAAACTCTTCTTATATTTACTTCTATCACTTATTCCACTAATCACTGGTGTGGAACCTGGATGGGGCCACGGAATAGTAATGAAATCTGCACCGCCCAATGCGCCGAAATCTTCCAATCCTCTAGTGTGAAAAAGTTCTGAAGTTCCGTTTATATTTACTTTTGCTGTGATGATTTTCCATTTCAATGCTTGGGTGTAATTAGCCGCTAGTGGATGATAGATATATGAAAAAACAAATATCTTTATATAAAAATAAGGGTCGTCGCCTATTCGATCAGCTACATACGTATGTTGTAATTCGCCTGGAAAATCAGGGCCTAATCTAACATTTTGATATGGGAAGTCGACTTCATCTATATCATCATAACTATCAATAAAATAATCATCGTCATCATCATATAAGTCATCTTCATCTCCCCATTGTACAACTCTAAATTTATACCCGATTTCATAATTATTTATATGATCGGAATTAACGTCTTCTGACCACAATTCTTCATTGAGAATATCGATATTGTGAATTTGATCTGATATATCGATCGTTACCGATACTGTAAGGGGAGCAGATGTAATATTGTACAGAAATCCATCGTCATTATAAAATCGTTGTAGTGAATAATCATTATTCGCCCATGTGATGAAGATATTACTGATTGGTCTAAAATCTTCTATATACCCGTCAGTAAAGGAATAATGAGAACCAAATTGTTCGGTTGAATAAAGACTAAGACTTGTGTAATCGATATTGTTATCATTTGGATTTAGATCCGATGTAGAATCATGCCATGAGAGATTCCACTCACTAGGT
>Ga0209756_1004353_pt1 | contig 11061 bp, 14 predicted proteins | sample ETNvirenome_6_85_FD_184071 | JGI IMG/M metagenome (GOLD analysis project Ga0209756, IMG submission 184071) | Marine viral communities from the Pacific Ocean - ETNP_6_85 (SPAdes) (version 3) | ecosystem: Environmental > Aquatic > Marine > Oceanic | place: Pacific Ocean | collected 2013-06-19
AATATTTAAATGAAGACTACGCAAAAACTCTCCCTGCTCGTATTAGAATGCTTATCAAGCGATACGGGATTCGAAATGCTGTTATGCTTACTATCCCTCCTTGCGGTACTATCTCTATGCTTCACGGGGTTAGTTCAGGTATTGAGCCTATTTTCTCTGCTATGTATAACCGTAGGTATCGTCACAACAATATTTGGAAGAGGCAATTAGTTGTCGATCCGTTATTCAAAGAGTACTACGAGAAGGGAAGCTCGTTGGAGAACTTCGTCGGAGCATATGATGTGGCCCCCGAAGATCATATCAAGGTACAAGCTACGGTCCAAAAGTACATGGATTCCTGTATCTCCAAAACCATTAACCTACCATCCACTTCTACCCCTGAAGAGTTTTCTCAAGCGGCTTTGGATTATGCTCCATATTTGAAGGGACTTACCGTTTACAGGGCTGGGTCTAAGGGAAATGAACCTTTAGAAGTAATACCTCTTTCGGAAGGGAACATAGCTAAATACATGGAGGGCGAAGCAGAGACCTCGACCAAAGTAAATGAAACCTGCTCACTTGCAGGAGGAGAATGTGGAGGATAAATATGAAAATAACACCAGACGTTACCCAAGAAACAAAAAGAAAAAGAATCGCACAAATGAGAAATCATCCTAGGTATAAACAAGCGATGAAACAGATAGAGAGAGATATAAGGATCCGACGAGATGATGAAGCTCGCCAGAGAAAAGATAACCCAGGCCTTGTACAGAGCATTTCTAGCTTTATTAAGAAAAAAATACTACCTTCTAAAGCTACAAACAAAAAATAAACAAGTATAGTAAATAAAAAACTATGAATAGGGGTAATCAGTTTAATTTCGATGGTGATAATTATGAGCTTAGAGATAAGCTTAGGCCAGCGAAGATTAAAAGAAAGACCATGTTCGATAAGGACTATGTTACTTTAGAGCTTATCCTCTTCTGCTTAGGATGCGCTGGATCATTTGCTGGTCTACTTTATGGTTTACTGGAATGGTTCGCATAATTACTGTTTTATTCAGATGGAGAGATAAAGTACATGGTTAGGTATGATTGGATTTGTAATGAGTGTGAGGTTATTTGGGAGGAAGATCACCCTATAGGAACTGCACCAAAGGAAACTAGATGCGAAGAATGCGGTGAGATGCGAGGTAGAAATTGGGGATCGGTCACTACCTTTGCGATGAAGGGAGATTGTCATACCAACCGAGTAAAACTCAGAAAAGCCTACAACGAGGGTATGGATAAAGATACCGCTGAAGAGTTTTATGACGGGGCAATAAAGAATATAAAAAAGAGAACAAATGAGGGACACAAGGCATACTCCGATGTAGAGCCTGTAGTTAAGAATTGGGTGGAGGCTGGCAAGGCTACGGTGAGGACAGACCATCAAGCACAAGAAGCGAGGAAAGTTGCCAAACAATTGACAACTACTGTGTATAATGATATTGGACGAGACCCTGGCAAGATGGACTTTAACAAAACCCAATAACAATGAAATACGATTTTAGCGACAATATCCAGAGGGGTATTATTTTCCTCTCTAAGTATAGTCGAGATTTTTATCTTCAGATTTGTTCCTTAGTGAAGCCTGAATATTTTGAATACCCTATACATTCTAACTTCTTTCTGTCAATTAAGAAGTACTATGAAGATTATCATGACATCCCTAAGGACCTTCATCTCCTAGAGTGCATTAAAGATTTTAAGGGTCCTAAAGAAGACCTCTCTGATTATGACGATGAGTTGCATAGAATTAACACTATGGATGCGTCATGCATAGGGCATAATGATTTCTTTCTTGATTTAATTGAGAAGTTTGCTCAAAGAGCAGCAATGAAAGAAGCTATTACTAATAGTATTTCCTTGCTTAAAGATGATAGGATGGGAGACATTGAAGTTCTAGTCCGTAATGCTTTGTCTATTAATCGAAATGTTGATTTAGGTCAAGCTTATTTTAATGATGTGCTGGAGAGGTTTGAGAGAAGTCTTAAAGAGAACGCTGGGAACAGGTTTCCTTTAGTATTTGATTCATTGAGTAGAGAATTGGATGGTGGGCTAAGTGCAAAAGAGTTAGCCATGGTTGTTGCACCTCCTGGGGTGGGCAAGAGCCTTTACCTAGTAAACCAAGGAGTGCAGGCTTTAATGCAAAACAAGAAGGTACTTTATGTCTCTTTGGAGATGAGTGAGGATAAGATTGCACAGAGGTTCGATTCTGTAATGACCCTGATCGCACAAAAGAAGCTAAAGCAGAGCTTAGGTCTTCTCCAGAAGCGACTAGGTATTTTTAATGATAAGTTCCCGAGCGGACAACTAATGATTAAAGAGTTCCCTACGGGTTTAGCTAACATTAATGATGTTCGCTCTCTTCTAGTACAATTGCATAATTATGAGGATTTTATTCCTGATGTAATTTTAATTGATTACCTAGAGCTTCTTAGACCTACCCGAGATGGGCTGGCAGAGTACCAAGCCCAACAGAGAATATCTGAAGAACTTAGAGGTTTAGCCGTAGAATCGAATGTTCTCGTTTGGACTGCAACACAGACAAACCGCCAAGGTCGCGCCGTTAAATTGATCACAGACTCAGAACTGGCCGATGCATATGGTAAGATTAGAACCTGTGATTATGCAATATCTTTAAACCAAAGCGAGGAGGAGTTTGATGACGGTCAGATGCGGTGTTATGTAATGAAGTCTAGAAATGGAAAGCAAAGATTCGTTGTCCCTCTAGAAATAGATTATAGTACTTTAACTATGTCCGAGTGTGATCCTTATGAGTCAGAAGAGTAAGCATATATACGACATTATAAAGGCTGATCCCAATCTTCAAAAAGTTGATGTTGGGTGGGCCTGTTTTAATATTGTCTTTAAAAAGGGCTTAAAATCAGGTAAGCAAAATTGCTGGGGGACTTGTGATTTTGATACTTATGAGATTCATATGGAGGAGAAAATCGAAGATGCCCCAGCCCGTGAGACTCTTTTTCACGAAATCTGCCATGCGTTTTTAGAGCTTTGCGGCATGGGTGGAGAAGGTGAAGGAGAAGATGAAGAATATATTTACACTTCTAACGAGAAGCTGACTATAACAGTATCCCGAGCAATCATGATGTTTGCTCGACTTAACCCCAAACTAGCCAAGGAGCTATTATGCCTAGAATAGATATTAATGAGATTGTTGATACTCTAGATATGGAAACATATAACGAAATTTGTGATAGAATCACAAAAATTGATAGAAGTAATATGGATGTGGAGCTTTCTCGCCATGCCAGCCACTACTCGTATTACTCCGCTATGCAGGACCTAGGCAAGCGGAAGCTTGATGATGCAAACTTAGAGCTTACTATCTATATGGCTCAAACCAGAAAGCTGAGAACAGAAGAGGCTGCGGGATTTGCCAAGAAGCCCACAGCCAAAGATCTTGACGATTATGTTCTTTCTCAAGAGGGCTATCGTCGCTTGGCGTTTAATGTGAATGAGTTAACTTTGAAGTATAATATGCTTAGGAGTCTTGTTCAGTCCTTGGGTCAGAAGAAAGACCTCCTCGTACAACTGTCTGCTAATATGAGAGCAGAAAAAAATATTTACAGTTAACACTTTAGGGCTTCTATGCCTATTATACTATAACCGCTTAACGAACTACAAAGGAGTTTACAATGGCTATTGATTTAGATAAGATTAGAGAAATCCACGCGAACCTTTCAGGAAAAGGTACTGGTGGTGGGGGAATGTCAGATACATTTCTCAAGATTGAGGATGGGACAAATTCAGTTAGAGTCCTTCCTCCCAAAGAGGATGACGCAGACTTTTACGCAATGACAAAGTTGCATCGCGTTCCTCAGCAAGACGGTACGGTAAAAAACATTCATTGCCGTCAGGTTCATGGGGAGCAATGCCCTATCTGTAACCTTTATTACTCGCTCTGGAAAGAGCCTACAAAGGATGAAGATCTCGCTCGCCAGATTAAAGGCAGAGATCGTTACTACATGAATGTAGTGGATCGCGAGACAGGTGCTGTGAAGATTCTTTCCGTAGGCATCATCTTGTTTAAGAAAATTATCGCTGCTATGGTAGATCCTGATTACGGGGATATTACCGATGTAGAGGAAGGTCATGATTTCAAAATCGTTAAGATTATGGAAGGGCAATGGCCGAAATATGACCAATCGGCTCCGCGCCCTAAATCCACCCCTGCGGGAAGTGGGAAGGAAGTTTCGGAGTGGATGGATTCTCTTCATGATATCCAGTCTCTTGTGAAACTGGAAGACTATGAAGAGCTTAAGCAGATTGCTGAAAGCATCAACCCCTTTGCAGCGGTTGAAAGGTCTGCTACTGACATCAACCATTCCAGTAAGGAAGTTGGTGATGATGATTACATGGAAAGATTACAATCATGAAAAATACTATTTTAATTGCCGCTATAGCGGTACTTTTCGGAGCGGGTCTGATGTCTTGCTCTATGGTGGAAGGTGCAATGGGGGAGACTGCTGATGTTAGCTCTCTTGGTGGATTCCTCGACACTTTATGGGGATTGCTAAAAGGCTTCCTCCCTAGTCTTGCAGCATGGGAAGGTGGTTGCTCTATTTTTAGCTCTAGAAAAAGGCAGCATTACACTAACATGGTGATGGCTGTTGTGCCCCTTAACAAGAATATGGAATTTGGGGACGCTGTTAAGTCTCTCAGTTCTGGTCTTGGAATTGCTCACTCTTCAGATGCCACTAAGGCTGTTAATGATGATGAGGTTGCTAAGGCTAAAGTAGACGCTGCAAAACCTGCAAAAAAAGCGTAAGAATTAAAAAATGGGACCTATAATATGAGGAGCCTAACGGCTCCTCATATTTTTTATACAATGGATAAGTTAAAGATACTTTGTTGCCCTGCTAATGATGGTGGGTGTAGCTATTATAGAGCGTGGGCTCCTTTTGCCAAATTAGCTGAAAAGTTTCCTGATTTTATCGAACTCCGATATAATAAGAACCCTTTAGGCATTGTAACGGAAGGAGAGAAGGCAGGATCCTGGGAAGAGGATTGGGCTTTTGAAGATATGCATTGGGCTGATATAGTTATGACTCAAAATATCTGTAATTTCGGAGGTCCGTATACTGCTAGAATTGTGGGTAAGGCAAAAGAGTTTGGTAAGTTTGTCCACTTTGATACTGATGATCTCCTAACAGACCTTTATGAAGGCCATAGACTTAAGAAAGTATATGAAGAAAAGGGGTTAGCAGATGTGACGAAATTCATCTACGCCAATTCGAATCTTGTTACGGTGACTCAAAGAAAGTTTGCCGCTAGGATTAAAGAATATTGTGGAGGGGTTTTGGCAGTAGTTAAGAATGCTATTGATTATAAGTTAGAGGGGTGGAATTACCCAAAAGTTCCAGCGCGAACGAAAAGATTGGTTCGGGTTGGGTGGGCAGGAGGCATTCATCACGAAGAGGATGTTAAGGAGTTCTCAGGTATTCCACACATGGTTAATCAGAGAGTGGGTAGAGAGAATGTTGAGTGGCATTTCTTTGGAAAACCTCCAATCGATAACGATAACGATAAATGGCAGCATGATGTTTGGGATAACTACCAAAGGATACTCCTTAAGGGGTTCAGAGGTGCTAAAAACTGGCATGTTCACCCTGCCCTCCCTACGGATCGTTATGGCGCAATCTTTGCTAACATTGATATTGCTATAGCCCCTCTCCAAATGAATGCTTTTAATGATTCTAAGTCGGAGATTAAGGTTGCAGAGTGTGGACGGTATTCGGTTCCTTTAGTGGCTTCAAATGTTGGGTGTTATGACGAAACCATACAGGATGGGAAGACAGGTTATTTAATTAGTCCTGACGCTCCTAAAGGGGAGTGGGTTAAGATTTTAACCAAGCTGGTTAAAAACCGTAATCTTAGGGAAAAAATAGGTGATAACTTACATGAGATCACTGAGGAGTATTTTGATTTGAATAAAGTCGTTGACCAAAGGCTAGCCTTATACAGGGACACCTTCAATCTTCTAGGTAGAAAGGATCTACTAGAGAAACTAGAGGGGATACCCGTGTGATTTACCAGTGCTACCCTAAAAAGGAACATCAAAGTAAGCTTTTTACGGAAGAGCCTTATAAAGGTTTTGGTTTGGAGTTTCCTGTTAATAAAAGAATAGCAAAAAATTGCCCTGAGCTTGAAACAATGACCAACAGGTTACAGCTAACCGAGTACGCTTGCTTTCTGTGGCACTGGCGTAACCCTAGTTATGATACAGATTCTTGGTTTGGGACAACTTCATACAGGCAATTAGAAAAATTCCCTCATATATTTAAAAGCAAGAAAGAGATAGAAGAGTTGCTTGTGGATACTCCTATTCTCGCATGGGGTGAGTACCGTCTGATTGCTGGAACAAGAGATCCCTCCCCTGACTTTTTAGCTTCTTTAAATGTCGCCGCATCTGATGTTCCTGAAGGCTCACTCCTTGCTAGGGAAGCAACACTAAGGGAACAATGTGATATTTGTCATCATGGCTTAAACGAATACATAGAATTTATGCTTCCTAAATTTGGTCACTCTGTCCCTGACGGGTGGTATAAAGAGTGTACTGGGTTCTTTGCTAACTATTGGGTCATGAATAAAGATCTGTTTAATGATTTTATGGAGTTCTCTTGGCCTATGGTTAAGTGGAGTTTGGATAATATCCATATAACACACTATTACCATATCCAGCAGAACTACGGTACAGTAAGTAACGCTAAGGCTACAGGGTACTTCATGGAGAGGCTGTTCATGCTTTGGTATTTAATCCGAGGCCTTAAGCCCCATAATCCCTCCAATCCTGAAGACCTTTTTAATAATTTAGGGCGAGCGCGGGATCCAAAAAAGATAGAGACAGCTAATAAAGTAAAATGAGCAGTATCGTATTATCTACAGTAGTAACCAAGAATCACTTAAGGGAGTTTCTCTTTCTGAAATTTTCAGCGGAACATTTTCACCAGTGTTCTTGGTATGTTTATTGTGATTCCTTTTGTTATAATTACTTAAAGGATCTACCTAACCTTACTTTATTTGAAGCGGAGATTTCAGACGGTAAAGTGTTTGGTACTCCCGAGGAAAAGGAGAGCTTTTTTCAGACTATACTCACTAAGTTTGATGCGTGTGAGAAAGCTTTGGCTGAGAACGACTATGTTCTTTTCGTTGATAGTGATATAGTATTTACCAATGCTGTATGTTCGCTTTTTGATGAATTTATTGAGTCAGATTTGGACATCGTTGCCTCTCCCCACTACCAACTCAATCCGCAAGTTGATGAAGATTGGGGCGTTTTTAATGTCGGTTTTATCCTAATTAAAAGTCTCGAAATATTGAATCGTTGGAAAGAGGTAACATTAACTAAGGAGTATTTATTCGAGCAAAAGCCTCTAGAGGTAGCCATGTCTCAGGGGGAGGTTAGCTGGGATACTTTCCCTATTACCTATAACATGGGATGGTGGAGATTTAATAATCCGAAAACACAACACAGGTTTGAGTCCATGGACTCTCAGCGAGGGAAGCTATCCTTAGCAGGTATTCCTATTGTGAGCTTCCACACACATCTATTTAACCTAGATGCTCACCCTCAATGTAATCAGCTAAGTAACTTTCTGTTACTCGCCTTTAGTTCTATCCCCACCTATAATAAGTTTATTGAAAGGTATCATGAAATAAAGGAGTTAGATATATGATTCGATTACTTCCACAAATATTAGAGCATTTAAATACTACTATAAAAGGCTGCATCCACATTGGAGCGCACTGGGGACAGGAGTATCCTGTATACAAGCATTTAGGTATTAATAATATGATCTTCTATGAACCTTTAGAAAATAATTATCGGGGTCTTCTAGATCATGTTGGTGAAGAAGTAGATGTAAGGCAGAAGGCTTTGGGTAACAAGGAAGGTCATGTGGACATGTTCGTTGAACAAGCCAATCAGGGTATGTCTAGCTCTGTTCTAGAGCCTCAACATCACCTAAAGCAATATCCCCATATACTATTTCCTATTAAGGAAACAGTTCCTATAACAAAGCTGGACTCAGAGGATTTTGATAGGGAATCGTTCAATTTTATTAATATTGATGTTCAGGGGTATGAGTTAGAGGTATTTAAAGGTGCAACTAAAACGCTAGAATCAATTGATCTTATCTTTTCTGAAATAAACCAAAAGGAAATGTATAAAGACTGTGCTTTAGTAGAGACCTTAGATTCTTACTTAGAAGATTTTGGATTCTCTAGGGTCATTACTCATTGGGAAGGTGTAGATGAGGCTACGGGAGAGCAGACTTGGGGTAATGGTGTTTACTTTAAAAATAGATCGTAATGGATTATCAACAAGAGATTAATAACTTATTTGCTCCTTTAAACGAGCCTTCTGCAGTCTACCCTCCTTACCCTCCTTACCATGTGGGGCCTTATTTAGAAGAACGATTTGTCCATCTAGGTAAGGTTCCTGTACACCGTAGAATGTTAGGAGGTCTTCCTAGGCATACATATCTTATTCCTGTGTTTTGGACTAATGTTTACAAAGAAAATAAGAATCAAGAATTACAGGCTGCTTTAGATAAGCTTGATCCTGATATGGATTATTATTGTGTGTGTACACATGACGATGCCCCCTTAGAGGTTCTTCCAAAAAAGACACAAGTTTTTAGGGTTGGTACTAGACACCAATTAAGGGGGACCATTATCCCTCCCGTCCAGATCCCCTGTACCGCTTCACCTATACCTTTTTATCATAAAAAAGAGAAAGACCTAAAAGCTTCCTTTGTTGGATCATATACTCACCCAATACGAGGCGAAATGGCCCACCATGCACCAAAAGAGTATGTTATCTCTATGCAATCTCAATGGTCTGAAATTGTAACAACAGATCAGTTTTCATTATTTGAAGAGTTGTCAGCGAGATCAAAGTTTGTTTTGTGTCCTAGGGGTTATGCTGCAACAAGTGTTAGGATGTATGAGGCTTTCCAGTATGGTGCTGTTCCTGTATATATAAGTGATGATTTCATTCTCCCATGGAAGGAAGAAATAGATTGGGATAATTTAGTTGTTCAGATAACAGTTGACCAGCTACCAGACTTGGGTGAGATACTTGATTCTTATTCGGAAGAGAAATGGGAAGATATGGTTTCTTATGGTGAGTCTGTGTACCAAAAGTACTTCTTTTTTGATAGTGTAGTAAGCATCATTCAGGACAAGGCATCGCCTGGGTCGTACCCCGCAAAATTTACAAACTCAATCTCTTGCGTTTTCCCTTCTTCTCCTTCTTCTTCTTCTTCGTCTTCAAGGAAAATTTAATGAAAAAGATATTATTTAGCGTAGCAGACTACAAAGACCACCGACAGGGGATCTTTGACAATTATTATTCTCCTAAGAATCAGCAGTATGCGGATAAGTGGGGGTATGAATATCGAGTATATAAAGAGCAGCCCGAATTCAGGGGGAATCCTACTTGGTGGAAGTTCACCCTTCTCCAAAAGATGATAGAGGAAGAGCTTTCAGAGGGAGACATCGTTGTTAATCTAGATGCCGATATGGTTATTGTGGATGGTAGTGAGGATTACTATCAGGGGAAGTCTTGGACATATGCTATTGATAATGGAAATAGTCATTGCATGGGTAACTATGGACTTAAAATCAATGAGTGGTCAACTACCATGATTGAAAAGCTTATGTCTGAGGAGCGATACCAAAAATACAAAGATCACCCTTTCTGGATGGAGTTTAGGGAACAGTGCTCTTGGTACTTTTTAGCTGGAGTTAAACGGCATAGCTGGGTTCCTTTTCCTGATCTAGATAATTATGGATTTCATTCCGAATTGTGGGATGACGATCATTACTCGCTAGAAGAGTTAGAGGAGCATGTGGATATAAAAGGCCCAGAATGGAACACGACACTTCTAGCAGAAGAAGCGATAACCCAGCAAGAAAAAAACTTGCAAGTATACAATATAGTAAAATCTGAAAAGGAAAAGACGAAAATCAGGCATTGGGCTGGAGGGCAAACCTGGAGAACCGACGAGTTCTATACTAAGAACATCTAGGGATTATAAACTATGAAAACTCCTATTTGTTTGATTACCCCCCAATCCCCTTTTCTTTTAGATGAGCGTGTCTTTATGCATATTGGTGTTTTAAAGATAGCCAGCGTATTGAGAGAAGCAGGGCATAGAGTAGATGTACTTGATTTTTCGGGAGTGTCTGAAGAGGATACTAGAGTTATTTTAGGTACTTATATAAGAAATAATCCTGAAGTTACTCGTTTTGGTTTAACTGCTACCACTCCGCAAATACCTTATGGGGCTTTAATAGCTAAGTACATCAAAGAACAGAAAGACGATAGTATATTAATCCTTGGAGGAACTCATGTATCTCTGATGCACTCTGCATATAAGTTAGAGGTTAAATCCAATAAGGTAGGCCGAGCGCATAATGACATTAATAGGTTACAGGATTTGTTTGACATTCTTGTTGCTGGAGATGGAGAGAAGATTATATTTGAAGCATTGAAAACTGATTCTGGTATCCTAGATGCTGATAACCCTAAATCAGATTTCTTTTTAACAAATGATGAGTTTTCAGATTTACCAATGCCAGCGAGAGATCTGCTAGACCTCGACTCGTATCATTACTCTATTGAAGGTAATAAAGCAATAAGTCTTATCGCTCAGTTGGGATGTCCATTTAAGTGTACTTTTTGTGGAGGTAGAAACTCCCCATTCTTAAGAAGGATCAGAAATAGGGGCGTTGAGTCTATTATCTCTGAAGTAGAACATTTATATCTAACTTATGGATATACAGGGTTTATGTTTTATGATGATGAGTTGAATGTAAGCAAATCTTTTAATCAGATGCTGGAAGGTTTAATTAGTTTACAGAAAAAACACGGAGTTACCTTTACTTTTAGGGGGTTTGTTAAAGCGGAACTTCTTACGCAGGAGGATGCTCATTTAATGTATTCTGCTGGTTTTAGGTGGTTATTAACTGGTTTTGAGTCTGGGGATGATAGGGTTTTAATTAATATACA
>Ga0209756_1004355_pt1 | contig 11058 bp, 9 predicted proteins | sample ETNvirenome_6_85_FD_184071 | JGI IMG/M metagenome (GOLD analysis project Ga0209756, IMG submission 184071) | Marine viral communities from the Pacific Ocean - ETNP_6_85 (SPAdes) (version 3) | ecosystem: Environmental > Aquatic > Marine > Oceanic | place: Pacific Ocean | collected 2013-06-19
ATAGTATTATGATTTCTGGTTTTATAATCCACATACTCACCATTTACACTGTCTTGATTAAAAGGAATATATAGGGTAAATCCTTTGTGTCCATCCCACAATGTAACATCATCTGTAACAGTAAATACGCCCTCTTTTGAAATTAAATGTTCAGGATCTTCCCATGTAATGCTTACATCTGCTATTGTTTCCCCGACCATTCGATCAGCGGTTCCTACTCTTCCTTTTATATATGGTGTTAATAATTCACGCATTACTCGATTAAATATATATCCTTTATCTTCTTTCTTATAAAGGGTAGCGGCTTCATCAAATAATTTATCTCCATACCACCAGTAAGTTAAGGCTAAATCATATGCTTGATCATAAGGAAGCTCCATTTCCTCAATTAAAAATGCTGCACCATCCCATCTATCAAAATTACCATACATACCACCCACACCAAATTTCTTATTTAATGTTTTTAACATTCTTTTTTCTTGGGGGGTAAACTCAGTGGTTAAATCTATTAATTGTGCTTCTAATATTACATCTTTTTTCTTGATTCGCATATATGGGCTAATTTAATAATAAATATCTTATAAAACAAAAAAAGGGATAGAAATAAATCCACCCCTTTTTAAAGTTACTTATAATCTAACTAAGACTATCTCAACTCATTGATATTAAATGTAACAACACCATCAACAGTCAACGCTCCATAAAAACGGTTATTAACCATTTTCTTAGCGTATCTTGTCATTATCCCCTTCGTTGGTGCGAAGTTGAATGGGTTTTGTAACGTTGGAGTCAATTGTAATGGTACGTAAGGTGCATAAATGTACCCAGTATCCAATAACGATTTTCCTTTATGTCCAACAATTATTGAGTTAGCTGGTGCGTAAGGATCACGATACACAGTGTAACGTCCTCCTAATGAACCTACTTTCTCAATACCCATGTTGTATTGATCTTGCTCTGGAGCCGCATTTGATACGTGGAAGTATTCTAAGTCATCAAAAATAGCTGATACCTCAGAAGATACTACTACGAAGTTAGCACCACCCCTTAGAGTTGATTTATGAATTTGAGCTGATAACTGATTAATTTTAGTAATCAACGTTTGATTCCACTCTTTTTGAGTGTAAGCGTTGAAACCACCACTAGCAGTTCGTTTCCATCCATTATAATCCCATCGCAATTGCCAAGCCGCACCAGTTCTCAAATCTCTAAGGATTTCCCTATCGATTTCAGCCGCTACTTGCTCAGAAAGTAAAGCTGTCAATTCAGCTTCAGCATCAATGTTATGGAATGCACTAACGTCTTGCGCTAGTTCAGGAGACCAAGTTGCTCTCAATTTCCTTTCGGTAACTGCAACAACAACTTCATCAAGTTCGAAAGAAACTTCTCCCATTTCAGTAGCAAACTCAAGTGTTGCATATTGCATCCAAGAAGGAGCAAATGTAGCACCCGTAACTGAAGTTGCACCACTAGGGCAAGCTCCGATGTAACCATCAAAAGTACCATCGGCACAACTAACACACGCTGGGTGAGTTAGATCCACTTCAACTAATAGACAACCATCAGGAGTACAGATATCACCGTAATCAACGATACCTTTTCCGTATTTTTGTGCTACTAAGTTAAATGGTACTGCACCATTAGCCGGAATAATTACGTCGCCATTACAATCAGAAATCGCAGTGGCAGTAGTAATATGTAAAGATGCTAAGAAAGACTCAGTATCCATTTCATTACCATCTGGTCCAGTTAATCTACCAGCATTGTCAGTAGAGAAACCAGTTATACACATTGTAAGGCTTCTTATAGAACCATCAGCAGCTAAAGGTTGATCTGCAAAAGCAGTTTCAACAGTAGCGCCATTAGCACTTAAGATAACTGGATTAGTGCCTGGGTGAGCTACAATTGTAGCTAATCCTTTAGAAGCATCAAACAATCCATCATTATAGAAAATATCATAAAGATTCTTTTCTTGAAAAACAGAAAGGCTAGTGCCCCCACAACCACTCACTATACATTCTTGAAGCTGCATTGCAGGTCCATTTAAAGGTGGATGGTTTCTTCCAGTTGTTTTTGGTACAAAGTAGAACAGTTTACCAATTGGCATGTTCATGGCTTGTACCGAAACAATGTCGTTAGCCAAAAGTTTGGAGAATACTCTCCTTACTATTGGGAATACAACTGTTTCGAATGAACCTGATGACCCTGCGCCAGTAGATTCATTTAAAAGAGCGGATGCTTGGTTTTCATATAACTGAGCAATATTCTCTTTTACGTGGCCTTTCAATCCTTCCAAGAATCCTAAAGAATCCCATTTCGAAATTGTTTTGCCACGGATTTGTTTTAGGTGTTCAAGTCCGATATTTCCGACTTCACCTGAATTTAACAAATGTCCCATTTTATTATTATTTATTATTATTGTTATTTACGATATCCTTCTCATTAAATCTTTAATCGCCATAATTTGAGGATCAACATATGCTGTAGATTCATTCAAATCCGATGCGGAAGACTTAACTGTCCTGTTTACTTTATTCTCAATAGATTCTGTAATAGGAGATTTACCTTCCAATTCTTCCTTAATAGATTTATAAATACTTTTAGATTCTTTAACGCCTTCGGCACCATCAAATCTTTTTAAAATACTCATTTTCTCTTTTTTAGTGGTAGAATGTTCAGTAAATAATCTATTTACATATGCTAAATTAGTATTGAATAAAGCAACTTCGTTAAGTTTATCTTTGAATACCTTAAGAGCCCCTTTGTATTCTTCATTTTTACTTTTGAGTTCTTTGTATTCTTTCATTATTTTGGAATCGTTTACTTTTCTTACATTACGAGCTCCTTTCCGTTTATTAGAAATTGGTTTTCGTGATCTGCGAGATTCACTATATCTACCCCCGTAAGGGTTAGCTTGATTAGATCCTACTTTCGCACCACTTTTTCGTTGATAGCCATCTTCCTGATGTCTTTGGATTAAGTCCTCATCGAGTTCATAATCTTTATAGTGACCGCCTTTTCCATATTTGCCGCCACCGACATCGCCAGATCTTGTTTTAACCCCACCAACACTGGTTCGTTTGTACTCATCTTCATTTGATCCCCAATCGTCATCTTCTTCTAAGGAGATACCACGATCTTCAATATCGCGTTTACCCCGTTTTCCGTAAGAATCTTCTCGACGATCTCGAAATGATTGTCGGTAATCCCTTTCAGGTCCTCTTCTCATTCCTAAAGATTCATCTTCTTCGTCGTCATACCCTTGATGTTCATCAAGTTCGATTTCATAAACAAGATCTTCGTCCTCGTCAACATGACTGCCGCATCCTTCACATAAACCATCTTCATCCAATTGTTCAGATTCTTTAATGTAATACTCTGCGCCCGTTTCATTATCTGTCAAGTAAATTCCATCTCCATCTTTAACAACTTCGACTTCATCTTCATCGCTCATTGCTTTGAAGACTGTAAGTACTTCTTCATCAGAAGATGCAGTCAAATCTAGTTCTCCCTCACCACCTAAGTCAATAGGTAATTCAGAAATATCTAGTTCAATTTCACCTTCTTCAGCACCTATATCGTCTGCGTCAAGATCAAGATCTAATTCCGATTCTTCTTCATCAGCTTCTATATCGTCAATATCTATGTCGATATCTTCCGCTTCTTCAGAATCATCTCCAGCTAGAACTACTAAATCTTCGTCGTCCTCGATTTCTTGTTCAGTAACTGGTCCTTCATTTTCTTCATCGGATCCTTCATCATCTACATCTCCCGCTTTTAGAGATGTTTCAACAATGGTTTCAATTTCTTGCTTCATATGATTGGCAAGCATTTCTTTTGTATTGGCTTTTAAGGCATCCTCTAAGGTCTTTGCTTCTAACAAAGCCTCTTCGATGATTGATTTTCTTTTTGTAGCCATCGTAAATTAAAATTTTATATTTTTTATTATTATATTACCCGTTAAAATATTAATGCATAATATTCTATTGGGTTTTTTTATAAATATATAGAAAATAATAAAAGTGTGAGTTTTAGAGTATTTTAATCACATAAAAAATTATCTAAAGAGTCAATTAAGATATGTGAGTCTTTTTTAGCTTTGGATTCTGCCATTTGTTGATCCGGCGTTGGTGCTTCAGAATATATCCAAGAACCCGGAGTTGATGGTGAAGTAACCACATCCCAACATATAAGTTCGAAGTCATCTTGTACTATATTTTTACCATGTTCTTTTTCTAATGAACCAACTCCACGCGACGATACCCCAATTTTTAATCCTTTTCTTAAATAATTGGCGACTCTATCCCCTTCACATGAAATAATTCCTTGAGTAACAAATCCGGGCGACATAATAATCTCCAATTTACCCATCAAAACATTACCTTCCCACCACAGCTCTACCACATTATGAGAAATTCTACTAATAGCGACGATAGAAGATTCCGGATGGTCAGCTTCACCCATGGCCCTTTTTTCTTGTATTAATTTTAAATAATTTTCGGCTTCTCTTTTTAATATATTTTCAGGATAAACTCTGTCATTTTTATTTTCTACCCCATATTTTTGTAAAACAGCATACACTATCAATGGTTCTTCTACGACAGAACCTCCTTGAGTTAACTTATTAATTTCATTTATAAAATGATTATTTTGTTTAGGTGAGATATATCCAGCGTCATATTCTATTAAGATGCCTTTTTTATTTAATTCATTTCCTTTTAATACTTCTATCATAATGATATACTTTAATTATAAATATATCTATGTAGTAAAAAACATTAATTTTTAGTTTTATAAAAAGTGAAATAATTTTGTTTATCTAGACAATCAATAATTACATTTCGAGCAATCGAAGTTGCATAATTTATAATTTTTGGTTTATTAACAGAAATATTATTTTTTTGATACAGCGTAATTTCACAAGACATGAAACTTCTTTTTTGAATGCTAATACCTGAAGACCTCATATCCAAATCCACAATATATTTATTTTGATGAAAGTCTTCAGAATTTAAATTGGAATTTATGTTGTGTTTTATTTGTTTTCTTAATTTATTAATTACCCCATCATAATTTATACTATCATCTTCATTATTTAATTTCCCCCATGCAGAAAGATTAATATATATACTTTTAGTATTTTTATTATCTACAGTCCCTATTTTAATTTTATAATTTGAATTTATATCTAATGTAATTTCTTTTCCTCGTTTCATTCATAATACTTTAACTTTTATGTTATGTGTTTTATGAAAATATAATAATAAAAACTAGGTTTGTCAATGAGCATAAAAAAACCCGCTCCTAGAGCGGGTTTTTTATTATTTGTTATTGTCTAACTATTTTTTGTCTATTAGTTTAACTAGTACAATAACTGCTAATAACCCAACGAAACCTGAGTTTCCTAAAGTTTCGATTAGGGCAGTAACATTACCTACTACATCCATTCCAAATACTGCTCCACCGAAGAGTACTTGTACTAAGATGCCTAGAGCTAAGAATGTAAATAATAATTCTGTTACTCCAGAGAAAAAACTTTTAATTGTTCCAAAAATTTTGTCCATAATTAAAATTTTTAATTTTTGTTATTGATTAAAATACTAGGTTCAACTGAACACTTAGTCCCAAATCTCTACCATCGTTCAAAATGTCCGATAGTGTTAATATAGGTTCTACTTGTACATAGTCACCCCAGCCAAAGGTTTTGCCTAAACCTATGTCTATGGTTTCTGAACCAGTACCGTAACCAGCGAATGCGAAATTGTTATTCTTAACGTAATAACGAGCTCCAATACTAACATCCTCAAAATTTGCAACTCCTAATGTAAAACCCACATTATCATAAAAATAATGAGTAACACTTGGAGATGAAATACCGATTACTGCTTCTGTTGCCGATATGTTAAGCGCGCTTATCTGAGTTGTTCCCTTTTCTTGTTGGGAAAAACCAAACATTGCGCATGACAATATTGCAAACATTAACATTAATTTTTTCATAATCATGTTTTTATTAATTGTTATTCTTCAGCGGCCACTGATTTTTTAAGTTCATAGACTTTATCTATGTTCTTAACGTATTCACCTGGATCATAAGACATTCTTAATATCTTATCTTTTACTTTAAGCATTTTGTCTTTCAAATCCAGATCAATTTCTTCATTTAATCTATTATCGATTAAATCTATACATTCTGTTTTAAGAGTATTGTAAACCTCTTTTTTATCTTTATCTGTTCCATTTAGAACAGCCTTAATTATTTTTTTCTCTTCTTCATCACTATCCTTATATCTAAGATTAAATCTATTAACTGCCATTTTAGTTAATACACTAGGTGGTAAATCTACTTTTTCATATTCACTTTCTTCTTTTATTTCTTCTTCTTTTAATATATTATCTTTTATAAAATTAATAGATTTTTGTAATGACCCTAATGAAGAAGGTGTTTTTTCGGTACTAACGAGAATGTTTATATGATCATATAATTCTGCATTCTCTTTAACTATATCTTGATTTTTTAATAAGGATAATAATTTTTTATTACCTATTCTGATTTTTTCTTGATTTAATTCTTTTAATAAATTTATATTTTCTTTAATAAAAAATTTAGCATCCACACTATTATTAAATTTTGGAGTTTGTAAATTCTTATAAATATAATATTGAGTTTTTAATATTTTATTTTCTTTTAATAATTTTAAAAATGAACCAAATAATTTCTGACCCTTTTTATTTTTTTTAATTATAGATTCTGCCAATATATTATTAAATGTATCTTTTATCGTCCCGAAATTTTCCATGTTTTTTTATTTATAAATATTATGATTTTAATAAAAAGGCTATTTTAGCATATCATCGATCTCTCCAGTCATTTGATTTATTTTGGAATTTGCCATATCGGTATCTTTATCTACTTCATCTAAATTGTAGACATTTTCATCATTATGGATACTTTCTAATAATTTTTTTAAGTAAATATTTTGATATTTTATAGTCTTATTTTTTAATGAATTTTTTTTATTTTCTAGTAGTAAATTTTCTTTATTTTTAGTAGATTCTACTGGAGCTTCAGCCGCACCAATCTCTCCTGCTACTTCAGCACCAGCCTCAGTAGCTGCCGCACTTTCCATTCCGCCCGCAATCTCAGCGCCAAAATCTTCACCACCACCGAAAGTAGCACCTCCCCCACCAAACTCTTCACCCCCTATTTCATCTCCACCTTCTTCGGTAGCACCAGCAGCTACTTCAGCAGGAGTTCCAGGAAATTCAGCATATAATGTATCTATCCGATCAAATAATCCAGTTTTCTTGATAATAGTTGATGTCTGTTCCATTTCTGCAGCTGCCGCCTTTTCTAATCGTTGTTGCTCCAAATCATTTATAATTTCTTCTTCACTCATTCCTAATATATCTCTTTTAGCACGAGTCATCGAATATGGGGCAAATCCATTTCCTCCATCTGATACAGCTTCTTTATATAATGTCATTTTTAATTGTAATTGCTCAGTAAGTAACATATCTGCTTGGGTAGATGGATTATTAAGTGAAAGGGTAAAATTTTCTAATTCATCCTCTAACCCTAATACATATAAATGAATAATAGCAATTTTATTTAATTCTTGTATCATTGCTTGTTGTATTCTATTAATGGTTCTAGAAAATCTAATATCTTGAAGGGCTAAATTTTTACCTTCTCCTGTCACCTCCTCAAATCCTAAAAATGGTTTTGGTATTCTAAGGGCGGTAAATAATTTTTTTTGTAAATATTGTATATCGGCAATTTCTGATAAATTGGTTGCTCCAGGTAAAGTATCTATTGGGCTAGTGGCAGCAGTATCTCTAACTGGTACAAAATAATCTTGATCTTGTGCCATTTGATTATAACGAGTATCTACTTGTCCTGTTTTTTGATCAATAACAGGACTCCTTTTAAAATTATTAGCTATTTTTTGTACATAAGCTGGAACATCCTTCTCATCAATATTACCAACAAATATTTTAAATATTCTTCTTTCAGGTGCACGAGTAACCCTATAAATTAGCATTGCATCCTCTGAAAGTAATAATTGCTTCCAAATTCTTCTTGCTTTTTCTAAGACGGAAGTACCATAAGGTAAACGTCTATCATCACCCAATAATCTAAAATGGGCTACTTGCCAGGCATTAAATTCCATGTCTCTATTTGCCCATACAAATTTAACTGGATTAAATTTATCTTCGGTTTCTAAATTAGAATTCTCCCCAAATCCATCATTTTCCTTTCTACTAATTTCGATATTTGGTAATTGTTTAACACCAGTTATTCCTTCTTCACTACTTATATCAAGAAATAAGAAATCATCTCCATATTTACATGTATTACGCGTCCACATAGGTAAAGTAGTGTGAATATCCAACCTATTAAAAAAAAGATCTTGTAATATTCTTCTCACTCTCTTACTTTCCGAAAATATATTTAATATTCTACCTTCTCCATTTTGGGTGGTAGATTCTTCCATCATTATATCTAATGCGGCTGCAATTTCAGGAAAAAATTCCATACCTTCAAAATCCGCGTAAGATGCTAGCCGAGTAGTTTCATAATATATAGAGTGTTGATAAATTTCATTATCAACTTTTTTCCACATATTAGAAAGATATTTGTCTTGTTGCCTTTCTAATCGTTCAAACTCATATTCTTCTTTCGATTTTGTTTTTAATAATTCCTTATCATTTAAAGAATATCTAGACTTATTTTCTCTCTCGGCTCGAGCCGGTCCAAATAAATCACTTAATTGTTGAAATACGGTTTTTTTTGCCATTTTGTTTTCTCTTATTTTATACTATTATAATAAATATCCATTAAAAACTAAATATTACTTGATACCAAATAGCCAATTATATTCTCCATCATCATTTGGGCCCTGATCGGGATGCCGAGGATTATATGTGGGGGTATTACTATAAAATGGGCTGATATATGTTTTTTTAACTTTAGTTTTATCTATTGATTGGTTGGAAACGCTTGCCCAGGTATCTAACATTGCTTTTGTTTGTTTATTTAATCGTTCTAATCTTTTAAAGGATGTTTGCACTACAAATATACACATCGCTAGGGACATAATTAAATCATCGTGATACCCTTCCATATGATCAGGTCTACCGTTTTTATAAACAAATGTTTTTAATTCAGATGTTAATCTTATGGATCGTAAGATAGTTTTATTTTCTCTTATATGTTCTTCTAATTCACTTACCATTTGTAAACGAGTATTACCTACATTAAATCCTGGAACTTTATCTCCTTGTTTATAAACTGTTTTTGCGTATTTTTCACTTAATTTTCTACTTTTAGGGTCATCATAATGAAGATATTTATATTCCATTTCTAATAATTTCATTACTGTCGCAACTCCCATTCCTCCAGTAATATCTACTATAGTGTAAGCTTGATATAGATTACCATACTTATAAACTATTTCAGCTAAATAATCTGGTGGTAATTTATATTGGAATTCTGCTACCTGTTCTAACCCCTCAAAATCTAATATAACAATAGTAGAGCTATCTGCTCCATCTCCTCGGGAAACATCTACCCCCATTATGTATTTATGTCCTTCTTCAGGTTCTTTCCATATCCACATACATTGTTCCATCTCTGCCCCATAAGTTGGATCCATAACATTATTTTTTTCATGATATTCAATATATTCTTCGTCAACAACATTACCACCAGAACTAATAAACGAAACATCTAATTCTTGAGCTATTTGTTTTTTATCTCCATTCATATCATTGCACATATCTTCATACCAGGGGGAAGTAGCTACCCACTTATCCTCTATCATTATATCATATGCATCTATCTCTAATGTAGAAGTTTCATAGGTTACTCCACTATATTCCCATCTTAATTTCTCTCTACCAATACTTTCACATTTAATTTCTTCTTCTTCCCGCTTCCAACTTAAATGTCTATTATAACGCACATCTTCATACCATCTCATTTCTACAATTTTAAAATTATTTTTCCCCGTTCGTGCACCATCATAAGTTTTATAATAAAGAGGGTCCATTCCATTAGGGGTAGAAATTAATGTTACTTTACCACCAGTACCTAAAGATGTTAATGCGGCACCAAAAACTTCAGCCCCATTATCAATAAATGCTGCCTCATCCATAATTAAAAATGTAGGTGTATATCCACGTAAAGCATCTTTTGATGTAGCTAGCGCTTTAACTTCACATTTACTACCTTTTGTTTTTATATGACCTTTCGCTTCTATATCTAAATATGAATCTCCTTCATTAATACCCCATAGCCAAGGAGGTATTTGATCGGTAAAATCTTTAATTTTTTTAAGGAATTCTTGTGCTAATGTTTGTTTATTAGCTAATACTAATACTTTCCATGGATTATTAGGATCGCCGAATGCAATCTTAATAGCAACATATGCGGCCGTGGTAGTGGATACCCCAGCTTGTCGTGGTTTAGTTACAATATTACGATCATACTTTTCATATGATTTAATTATTTCCTTCTGTTTATGAAATAATTTAAATGGGACAAATCCCTTTTGTGTTAAATCATAGGTTTTTAAAAACGTTTCAATTGCGTATATGGGATCCTCTAAACTACGAGCATATATTTTTAATTTTTCGTTTCTGTCCATGTAATCAGTTTACTAATAAATATAAAAATGTGAATAAAACTATTAAAAGGCAACCAATTTGTCATTTTCCCAAGCTTCATAATTGGGACCTAATTGGTAGGTAATTTGTCTCCCATTTCTAACTGGAACTATAAGTCCCGCACTCTTAGCAGCACTAAAAAAAGTTGTATGTTGGCCCGGTCCTCTACCTACTGAATCAATATAGTCCAAAAACCCCTCCTTAGTTTTGGGTTCAACATCCTTTAGATAATCAACCAATGATCTCATCATACCATCTTTCTTTGCAAACGTTATACCTTTATATTTATGAAATAAGATTATTCCATGTTTCTGTGCAAATTCTTTAACATAGGGATATATTTCGTCATATTTACGGGATCTATCCGCCATAATGGATGCTCTTTTAAGT
>Ga0209756_1004357_pt1 | contig 11056 bp, 9 predicted proteins | sample ETNvirenome_6_85_FD_184071 | JGI IMG/M metagenome (GOLD analysis project Ga0209756, IMG submission 184071) | Marine viral communities from the Pacific Ocean - ETNP_6_85 (SPAdes) (version 3) | ecosystem: Environmental > Aquatic > Marine > Oceanic | place: Pacific Ocean | collected 2013-06-19
TCCATGTTTCTGGCCAACTCTTTTTTAATGATCCAAATAGATTATGATCTGTTTCTTGTATCTTTGCAATTTTATCTACACCAACACCAATACCTATATCTAATCCCCAATCAGCAAACCATTTAAATAAACTATTTCTTCCTAAGGCTTGTACTGATGGTGGACCCCATTTAGTAGCCTGTAGATGAGCGACTTTAGTACCTATAGCATTACGTGTAATAATCATTGGGAGAACAAGTGATGATATCTCCCTTACTGTCTGCTTTATTCTGCTTTTATATGGTGCTCTTTTAGGTAAGTTGATATTAGGAATATGGTTTAATAAATCAGTAGTAAAATCTATTAACCCTTGCCCAATAGTTTCACCTAGTAATTCATCACCTGGTTTACCACCAAAGGCTGGTCCTCCACCATAAAAGGTAGTGAAAGCGTTAGAAGGTGGTTCATTTGGATCAGCTTCTTGTTGTTCTTCAGGTTGTGGGGTAGGTTGTTCAGTTTGTTCTGTTGCCGTAGCATCAGGTTGTTCTACAGCCATTTCAGCTGCGTCTTCTAATTGTTGTGCTCTGATTAGTTCTTCTTGTTCTTCGGTATCTTGAAGATTAGCATAATCAGGCATCTCTATTAATCCCGTAGGATTAAGTTCTTCTTCATTCATTTAGAGCAATACCCCCATTGAATGAAGAGATTTTAAGTACCCGTAGTATCGATCTTCAAATCCTGCTGAATGTGCATTTTCTTGACTACCTCCAGGTATGGAAGGCCAAGTTCCTCTTAGTCTAGACATTACTTTCCTTAAATTACCTGCTGCTAAATCTTGTTCGACACCTGGGTAAATTGATTTGATGAAGTGCCAAGTCATTTTTACTTGGTTTTCTGGGGTGAATTTATCTGTTTTCCAATTTAATCCAGCAGCTTCCCATCTTTGCTTTAATGTATTTACATTATTAATGGACGGCATATGTTGAAAAGCTCCCATTGCACTAGTACCAGATGTATATGACATTGCGATTCTCCAAGCTTCCGCTGCTGTAACTTTACTTATCCTACGATCAACAATTCCTGGGTTGAGTGAATCCCAACCTCCTTCTCCTCCTAAAATTGCATTGAGTAATGCTTGTGCATTGGTTGGTATATTTGCCGTGTGAAGTGGATAGCCACCAACCGTTGTTGACTTAACATTATTTACATGCATCATGCCTGATGATGGTATATATATATCTTGGGGGAACTCTACTGGGGACATATTATTTAAATCATGTAATTGTTTTCCAAGTTGGGCGATCGAGATATTATCATTCTGACCCAGGTATGCTGTGAGGAGACTGCGAGGGGTAGCCCTTTTTGGATTAGTTAAGTGAATACTTGTCTTAGTTAATTGAGGTACATTTAAAGGAGGTTTACTAGAACCTATACCTTTAAGTGCTTCGTTATATACGTAAGCAGGATGCTCACCGAACAAAGTTCCTACATCAATAATTATTTGAGGCAGATTTGTAGGATCTATATCTTCTATCTGTTGTGCAGTCATCCCATATAATGATGGATCCTGTAGTGCAGCCTTACCTTTTGATTGGACCAGTTGTCGTATCCTCTGAGTTTCTACGCTGGCATTGCTTAATTGTGGATTATTCCGAACTTTATTTCTTAGATTAGGAACACCACCTTGATCGATATAAAGGTTACTTGTAGGGTTTGTTTTGCCGGCTTTTAATTGATCTTGAATATCAACTAAAGCCTTATTTATTAGGACTTTCTCATCTACATCTGGATTGCCAACTTTTAATTCATTTAATCGGTTGTAGAAGCGGGTTGTTAATTCATTTTCCAATAAGCCAGCATTAATTCCCTTAGGTCCATCTGCAGTAATACCTAAAGCTATAGCGGCTTCAGCCTTTAAGTCTTTGATAGCCTCTGTTTGCGCTTTACTGATTTCTGGTTTTTGTTGAAGTCGTTGTACATGAGGATAGAACTGTTGCCAAACTTTCCAAGATACACCTTTCAAATCCTCCATAGTGATCTTGCCAGACATGGCTAAATTGCCAAGTCTCTCTACATCTGCTTCATCATTTAGACCATCAACATTTAAAGTAGCTCCTAGTTGATCTAGTGCCCGACTTCGTCCCAGACCAAGCGCTTGAATTTCAAGTTGCCACTCTTCAATCAGTTCACCGGTTACTTCTCCTGAAGCTAAAGCTGTATCTATGTAAGATCTAGATAGTTCGGTGTGCTGTTGTTTCCTAACAGCTTCGTCAGCATTGTATATAGCGTTTTGTGCTTGACGGGCATCTAGTTCTATTTTTCTAAACCACGGTGCTCTAAATTCACCTAATGTTTTACCTGCACCAGGAGACCCTTCTGGAATTATAGTAGCTTTAATAGCATTTATCTTTTCAATATCTCCAGTCTCAGCCAACATTCGAATATACTGCTCCATTATCCCCATAACATCTGAATAAGAATTAGGCAGTCCAGTTTCGGGATTTAACCCTAACTTTAATCTGTCAAAAGCTCTATTGTAATCGCCTCCTGAATAAAGTTCAGAAAGGATTTCTTGTTCACTCTTTTCTGATTCATTGATATCATAACGTCTCTTCTGACTTGTTATTGCTGCATGATCAGTGTCTAGTAGGATTTTTCTTACACCTAATTCATTGACTAATCCTTTGTTGATATACATCAGTCCAGAGCGCTCTAAGAACTGCTTACGAATTAAAGCAGTTGCATATCTGAATTCTGCAGGGGTAGCTGTACCTATTGTGAATGTTTCACCTGTTGGTGATCTATATTGTTTTGTAGTATCTGCGAGAGCGCTCTGGAGGAAACTTGGATAAACCTCACCTCCTCGCTGTGCTAATGCTTTAGCAGCTCCTAGTTTATATGCTCTTGATTTATCTTTAAGTGCAGAATGGAGATCACGGTTAATACCTTGTTGTTGAAACTCTATACCAAGGGCTGTAATTTGATCAGATTCTTCATCTATAGAAGCTTTCTCTTTATTATAAGCCTCAGCTTCTTCATCTGATAAACCATTTTCAATGAAGTCATTATAACCTTCAGCTTCATCATTCTTAGCTACTTGTTCAGTGTACTTACCAAGTAGTTCATTAGCTGAAGTAGAGAAATCAGCCCATCTTTCTAGGTTTTTTACCCTAGCATTTGTATTATTCTGTGACGCTAGTTGAGCACTACGTACTGACTCTAATATGTTTGAGTATGTCATTAGTTATTAGTATGTTATGACCATGGCATACTGCCTAGTCCGTTGTATGGAGTAGCTGATAATCCTGGGTAATTGCCGAAGAGGGGTAATCCAGAATTCATGCCAGCGCCAAAACTCATTCCACCAGTATCTTCTGGGAAATTGAAAGGTGAGGGTGCATTGGCTTCTTTCCATATATTTAACCCACCTTGTGCTGCATCCATAAGTATGCCAGGCAATGGATTTATTGGTTCTGGTCCTTGTGGTGTAGGTTCAAATATTGTAGATCCACCTAGTTTTCCTCTAGCTATTTTGATTGCATCCCTAGCTCTATTTTGTGCAGACTCTTTATTAAATTCAGTAGATTCAGCTCTCTCTTGTATTCCGTGACGTATCACTGTATCCTTCAGACCCCAATTTTTAATTGCTTGCATATCAACCCTTCGAGCTGTACCTCCTAGACCTTTAGCAGAACCCCTTCCAGATCCCTTGATAAGGTTTATTAGATTAGTTTGAGATGCTAAATTAGCCTTACTTATTGCTTGATCAAGTTCTACTTGTTCCTTGTAATAAGCTCTAGTGGCTGTATCAATTGCAGTCCCTGCTGCCTGATTATAGACATCTCGATCCCTTAAGGCCTTACCGTGTCCAGCAATATTCCTACCTTCTGTTTGCCACACCATCTGATTGTGTCTTGCATCTTGCTCCTTCTGCCGGGCATAGGCGGTAAGCAAAGTACTGGCAATGCCAAGACCTGTTGATGCTATTCCTCCTATTAATGCTCCTCCCGCTACACACATTTGTAAAATCCTATAAAAGTTAAATTATGTGGACCATGTTTGATCTCACTTGTGAAAGTAAACCCTAGAAACTTTAATAGTCTCAAATGTACAGTATTCCTTTTATCTGCTATGTTCCATAACAAAGGTTCAGTACGTGAGTTTATAATTTGTTTTGCTAATCTTGCAAAAGATCTTGGATGTTCATATATAGCTGGTGTTGTTACCAGCCATATTTGTTCATTGTTATATATTCCGCCCAATCCGGCAGTCTTACCGTTAGGCGTAGTAAAATGTATGTTGTTTCCATAATTGATAAGTTCAGGGAGGTAAGAGGTTGGGTTATATCCCCAACCTTCCTCTATTTCCCGTCTATCTTCTATTCTTAAATTAGAAGCTACTTCAATAGCAGCTTCTTTAGTTGCTGGATGTATTGTGAAATTAGACACTTCTATATAATGTATTATAATCACCTTCCCAAGTCATTGAATTCAATGTACAGGGAGTTGGATTATTTGATTTGAATTCTAATTTAAAATTAGTATTTAGTTGATAAACTGGAACGTCAGCTACTTGAGATTGTAGTATGTTAATAATATTTGATCCGTGAGCATGTTGTGTGCTGGATGCAAAATCCATAGCATAATCAGTTCTATCTTTTGAATTTACAGTTACTGAAAAAGCTCCTGAAATTCCCATGTTAAATTTACATCTATGTACTGTTAAAGTTGAAGTGGAATCAGCAATGTAAGCATTTCCTGCTTTTTTAGTAGGATGTATTACTGGAAGCTTTAACTTCATATCATATGCAAATCCCATTATTGTTGGAATACCAGTATAGTTACCCGGTATCTTGGCTTGCCCTCCAGACACCGTAACTTTATACCTTGAGCCTTGGGGAAGAGCCGTGTTGACAACCCATATGTCTCCAGGTGTTACCTGACTTCCAGTGTATAAACTATTAGGGATAGGGTATCTAGTATGGGTTCCATCATACGTACCAGTTACCTCATGTATTTCATCTAAATAAGTTCTAAACAAATCACAATGTTCACCAACTTCTTCGTAAACATAACTGTTTTCTTTTCTTATTAAATCCATAGACAGCAATCGTACTTCAGGTAAATCATTATCTAAGATTAAATAATAAGTATCTCTAATAATTGTATGCCACAGTACACGGCCAGGAAACTTCCATTTAAACCAAGCTGATTGTATTCTTTTATTTCCAGAGGTAAAGTATTTATATCCATATACATAATCATACGGGCTATCACAATGAGCGGCACCACCGATAGGGTCAGGATTTAAAGCATCATATGGGTCATGGTGAGCTAAAACTACTAAGCCATTCTCTCGTGACTCTGCAATTGATTTTACATTTGTCGGAATACTCTCAGTAATAGGCTTACTTAATTCAGTTACTAGTGGTTCAGTTTCTCTAGTAATATTTGACATTTCAAATAATCTAGAATGTCTTCCCGCATTATCACAAAAAGCTATACTATTACCTAAAGATATGGGAGAACATCGCTTATTATAAGACCAACTAGAAACACGTTTTACTTTAACTGTTTCAGGTGTTACTACATCACTATCAGTTGTAAGTAGGAACTGTTCATATTTACTAAACAGCATTAAACCAGCATTAACTTCTATCCCGTGGTAAAGATCACAAACATTATTTGAAGTAGCAAATATATCTATAGAATCACCTGGAGATAAGGCTATGGCAGATTTACCCCATACATCAAAAGTTGGATAATAGGTTACATTACCTGACTGAATCAACTCAGTAGTTAAAGGTGGTTGGGTTAAACATATTTTGTTCCCACTTAAAATTACTAATCTATTTCTCCAGAATAGCATATTACTTATAGGACTACCAATACCTAATCCACTTCCAAACCCTTTCAAGAACGTTGGTTTAGGATTAGTTCTGTTATCACCTGTCAATCTATCTGCCCACTCAACAGGCTCAACATTAAATGTACCATCAGCATTTATCAAAATCCGATGAGGCATGGTTTCTGGAAGAATATGATTAAAACTTCCTGGTTTTACAGTTTCTACCCAAGTATTTTGACCACTATATTCTAAATAGTAATCATCTTCATCTAATGAACTATTACTTACTTTAACAACATATCCTACCTGACATTTACTAGGGAGATTAGCAGCTGAAGCTACATCACTACCAATGATATTTAATAAGTTATTTTCTTCGGTAACAACCGTAAAGGAATGACTATTTTGTAACAGTAATCCACTACCAATTTTTTCAATAGTAAAGCTAGGATTTTGTCGTAGTATCTCATTTTTTAAAGATTCAAGGATTTTTTCTGCTGTAAGAACTTGAGATCCATCATGTGTTGTAGGTTCTGGGCGTATCAGCCAATCTGCTTTGGTTTGTATCTCTTCGTGCTCTTCAACTCTTACTATATGAGTACTAGATTCCTCAACGTTTTCTGCATCACCTATTTTTATTCTAAATTCATCATCTGTTTTCCAACCTTCACCACCATGCAGTAGATCGATGTTTATATCATAAAGGCACCAATAATAAGGTTCACCATCTCTACTTGCATGGTAACCAGCTACAAAAGGAGTACCTATCATAGATACTTCAAACCTTAAATTCTTTCCAGGTAGATTGATCACATCACCCTCATTAAATTCTGCTTGAGTATGAGCGGCTCTAAGAGAACCTACTGCATTAATAGTACGGATTTCTCTGGTATTATATTTACAAGATTCATCACCATCTGTATTGTGACCAGAGTCACAATCTTCATCATCTCGTGCATCACCACCAGGATCCCATTTGATACTTAGTTTAGTAGCTCGTGTTGTTGTCTTTTGTGTATGTGAAACAGTTGCAGTACTGATATCCAATGAATACTGTTTACCATAAGCAATGGCACTTAAATCAATAAATGCTTTAAATCCTTGCTCTGGTGCAGTAGTGGCACCAGAATGATCCATTGCTGTACGAACACGGCGATTAATAAGATATGTAAATTCGTTGATAGTTAATGTCTGGATATCTTCAGGCTCAGTGTGAGCTAGATATACCGATGAGTTTTTAATGTCGTATACAGTCCGCTCAACACCTGTATCACATTCCCATATCCTAACTTTACCATTAACATCAACTTTACCAATAAAACCTTCCTCTGGTGAAGCGGGTGAAGAAACATCACCCAAAGGGCCAGGTCCAACTGATCCGCCAGGGTCCATTGCAAACCATGTACGATCTGTAGTACCTACACCAATTAATGTATCGATATGTCGAGTGCCATGTCTTTTTTCACAACCCTCGGTAACATCAGGATAAATATTGATAGCCTCATTAACAAAGCCAGGTATCTTTAATTGATCAGGTTGGTTTGAAGCACCGAATATATAGTTAGGTACTGTTTGTTTAATTCCTGCCATCAGCGTCTCAACATTGTTTGATAAGGTCGGTATGATTTGTAGTGGCTATTGTGATCAAAGCCAAAGAATGAAGCATCTGTTTGATTGCACTCATATTCCATACAAGTTGCTCTAGCTAGTAACTCTTGTTGTGCCAAAGCTTTAATTAAATTTGTGTTGTTTGTAAGTTTAGTAGCTGCTCTTGTACTTGCTCGGTGGGTGATATATCGTTTAAATACTGGAGGTATTGTCAGATAGCTACGATCCGTAAGGTCTTCATCAAAATAAGCAAAATATACAACATCACATTTAATGCAATGAGTCCAGATAAAAGTATGATTCACTTTATCATAGATCCTACCATCTTTAATGGTTACATCGTATTGACGATTAATATCATCATCTGTGATATCTAATCTTAGAATGTCCTCTGATACAAATATTGAACCTTGTGTGACCCCACCTACTGTCTGACCAAATGGGTTCCCCCATAGATTTGTCGCCGGGGATGCTCCCACAAGGGTCGCTGAGTTGTTAGGGCAAAATTCAACATTCTTCTCTGTATTAAAGTGCCATTCTTCATTCAATACATCTAATATTGTTGAATCTAGGATGTTTGATACTAAATCGGTTTGTGGGTTATATCCACCTAAGGTAGTTATAGGTGCCTGGCCAATACTGCTCAGTATTGAATTTGTAGCAGATAGTAAAGTTTCGGTTCTTAATGTCATAATTCAATAGTGAGAAATATTCTCCATAATAATAAAAAAAAAGGGAGACCCTAAAGTCTCCCATAAATATCAGACGTCGGTGATGTTACACTCAACACCTGCATAAGGTAGTCGTAGACCTTTTGTTACTGACTTCACTGCGGAATCAGCAACAGCAGAGCCGTAACCTTTGCTAGTTTTAGCAACAGAAATACGTTCAGCATTTGTAGTACAGACACTGGTATTTCCTTTAGCGACAGAAACTGCCATATATTTTCCTCAATTAGTTTTCGTATTCTAGTGATGCAACATAGCCCACTACATCTGTCGTAGTACCTGAGTCTGCAAGAGCAATAGTAACTGCATCACCAATACGGTAACCGTCACCATCACTTGCAGCTAAGGCATCAACAGCAATAGCAGTACATACATTGCCAGCAATGGTTAGATCTACAACGAGACCTGAACCATTACCATCTGTAGTGGTAGCTTTATCAGCTACTGCACCATTCACACCACCGCCTGTACCATCTTCACCTGTAGCGGTTCCAACAGTAATTGTTGCGACAGCGCCTCCTGCACTTCCCCATTCAACTGGAGGTTGTGGATACCAAGTTAAACTTGTAAGTCCAGCAACACCTGTAATAGATTGTTGAGTAGCCATTATTACTACCTCCTATTAAACGCTTTGCAGTTCGATTGCAGCAGCAGGGTTAAGAGTTCCAGCACCAATAGCTTGGCGTCCAACGATCAAGTCACCCTGATACATTACAGACACGTCACCACTTGTTACTTGTACTTGAGGACCAATTGCTTCAACTACAGCAGCAGCATCCTTGTAATAAATTAGACCTGCATGGTTAGAGAAGTCACCAGAATAATCATTGTTCTCCCCATCAACAGCAGTTACAGTACCAGCCTGGAAAGGCAGGTTGTTACTACGCTTGATTTGGATACCAGCAATTTCATAGAGACCTTGACCAGAGGTAAGGTTACCTTGGCTATTACCGAAGTCACGGTTTAGGATGTTTGAATCAACCTGTGATACGAGCGCATAATATTGACGTGGTGACAATATTGCAGTACGCCCAGCTTGGGGAAGATTCTTTTCGTCAAGAATAGAAGCGGCTTCAAAGAAACCATCAACTAAAGCTTGAGCATTGTACTGATTACCAGCACCTAATTGGATAATAGATCCACCGGGTTCAGGACCAGGAGTAGCAGTAATAGGATGTGCTTCACGTGCAGCTAGTGCAATCGTGCGGAACACTTTCTTATCATATGCTTCAGCAAGAGCATGTCCAATCTTCGCTGAGATCTCTGACCTCAAGGAATAGTGAGCAAGTGTCTCGTCGAGATCATATACAAAGGCAGAGCTGATCAAGAGATCATCCATTTGGATGGTCTTCTCAGCTACTGGAGGATCACCGGATCCAAGAATTGGTTCACCAGGAGTATGGTATGCGGCTTGCATACGTCCCGTGAAGATGAACTGCATACTCTTGCCACTTGTTAGTGTGCGAGTCTGTACAGTTCCTTTAGCAATACAAGCTGACTCATAAGCTTTGAAAAGCTCGCCTGAGAACAACTTGAGGTAAGTTCCATACTTAGTATCATAAGCAACAGAACCAGCTGTTGAAGCAGCTGCCTTGTTTAGAGTACCAACTACGGATTGAGTTAGATTAGCCATTTAATTTGTTTAATGTATAAATTATTGTTCTTCTAATCGATTAAAAATTGTTTGTTTGTGGTCTATCCCACCGTCTAGACGGCAAAAGGTATCCTCGTAAGGGCTAATGCCAATAAGGAGAGAGTCCGACTCTGAGGTGCTCCCTCCCCTACGCTATTTAGAAGCGCATAAATTCTACATACGAACCTTGCTTCACAACTACAGGAGCTGCGTTGTCTACATACTGTCCGAATTGGAATGAAACATTACCAGCGGTAGCGCCATTTTCAATAGTAGTTTCCCACAATAGGTAACCAGTTGTTCCTGCAATGTTCTGTTCTAGTACAGGATCAGCTGCTAGATCAATGTCAGCAATTGAGTTACCAGTCGGCTCTAGTCCAGTAGCTACTGAATGGATATCAGTAACAGTAGGGGTATCTAGTTTGAACTTAGCTCTTCCAGTAGTATTCTGTTCCCAGTGAATATGATACTTAATAACCATACGCTCATACTTACCGATTGCAATCTGCAGAGGTGTGATTGTCCTATAGGTATCACCTTCATTAGAAGCTGCAGTCTGTGAACCGGAAGGACCGTAACCAGCGTTATCAGTTTCCCAATCTTCAGTAACTATTTTGTTTGAATTGAAGGCACCATCTGAATAGACAACGGTACCACTTGTAGCATTAGAATTGAAAGGCATTGTTTTAAATGTGTATTAAAAGTTTGTAACCAAACCTGTTCCGCAGGCCTGGGGAGACTGGGTGGAAATAAGGAGAGGATCCTTCACTGAGGTGTCCTCTCCCACTCCTTTTACTTTCCAGATCCCCTATAAGGGGTTGGTAGCGTTACATGCATACCAAATACTAGAAGTATTATTAATGAGTAGCAATACAGAAATGCCATCTAGAAGGCCCACTTAAGACCAGCTTTGGTTCCATAATTGTTTTCGTCACCATCAGTCGTAACAAAAGAGATCTCTCCGTAAACGGACAGAGCTTCAGTTGCTTGAAACCCCGCGCCTGCTTTACCTGAAAGCTCAGTGTTAGCGTCTTCTCCATCTACTGAGACCACAGCTGGTCCACCTTGTAGGTAGTAGCCGAATGCTTCTGTGCTGCCTTCGTAACCTACGTGGATATCTGTTTGGCTTGACTGATAGTCTGAGCCATTCCAGCCACTGTTGATTTCAGTGTTAACATAAGGGCCAGCAATTGCAGGTGTCGCAACTACGGTGGCCAGTGTTCCAAGTGCAATAATCGATTTCATTTTAAATATGTTTAAT
>Ga0209756_1004358_pt1 | contig 11055 bp, 4 predicted proteins | sample ETNvirenome_6_85_FD_184071 | JGI IMG/M metagenome (GOLD analysis project Ga0209756, IMG submission 184071) | Marine viral communities from the Pacific Ocean - ETNP_6_85 (SPAdes) (version 3) | ecosystem: Environmental > Aquatic > Marine > Oceanic | place: Pacific Ocean | collected 2013-06-19
TTAAATCTTGTCTGGCTTGATGAGTACGATAAATATCGTAAGCATTTTCTAATTGTTCTTCGGTGTATAATAACATATGTTTAGTATAGTATGGATTTTAAAGTTTGTCAAGTATTATTTAAATCTAGGAGAAATATAATCTGAATAACGATTCATAATATCAATTGTTTTATCTGCGTAGTTTGGATCAGTTGCATATCCTGCTTCCTGTATCTCTCTTAAATATTGTTCTGCTGATTCAGCTTCTTTTGCTTTATTATATCTTTCGTGCGCTGTTTTTTCTTCGTATCCTTTAAATGAATCTCTAACATCGTCAAACACTCTAAAGTTTGCATCAATAACTTTTTTCTTTCCGTCTTCGTATTCAACAGTAGGCATAGAAACAGATTCTTGTTCTTCTACCTCTTTCTTTCTTTGAACTTTTATACCTAAAACATTGTTTTGATTTAGAGCAAGCTCTGATTTACCGTGTCCTGATTCTAAACTCGCTTGCGCAGCTACTGCTTCAGGATGAGACAGTCCTTGCTCTCTTGCAAAACGATAAAACTGTCTATAAGTTTTTGCATCTTCTGGCATCTCTTCGTCAAACTTTTGAGCTTGTCTTCTTGCTAAAGCTTTTATTAACATACCTCCAGTAAACTTTCTTGTCCTGTTTGTATGTTTACTTTTAACAGTTAAGTTACTTGGCGAGTTGTTTCTAGGGTTGCCATCTTTATGATCGACATCTCTGCCGTCACCTTTTGCAATTCTTCCTTCTCTTTTTAACTGTCTGTTTGCGTTGTTTCTGTGCGCCCTGTCTTTCTTTTGTTTGTCAGAAGAATGGTAATTAGCGTATTCTTTTGCGTAGTTACGAGTAGCTTTACCACCATTTCGTTTAGCTTGTCGTTTCTTTAAAGACTTCTTTAATTTGCTAATTTCTTTATCGGATACAGGCGCAACACCTATAGATACTAGTAAACCGTCTTTCTTTTGAAGTCTTTTCCATTTGTCAACTAATTTTTTAGGAGCATTTTTTACTAAAATACTTCCTTTACCGTAGTTAGTTAAATAATACTTACCGTCTTCAGTTATACCTACAATTCTTTTACCTCCTGATCCACCGTCTTTAAAACCAAGACGTTCCATCTCAGATTCGTAAGGCTCTCCAGTATAAGGGTTGATTCTTTCAGAAGGTTCTGGAGCAGCGTTAGGCACAGGGTTTTCTTCTGAGACTTCACCGCCTTTAAAGAAAGTTACTGTTCTTTTTTTATCTTGTCTATTAGGTTCGTCTTCTAATGTTTTGTTGATTCCTAATGCTTCGTATATTCTATTTACAATATTAATAACATCTTTTCCTAAAGGAGCAACTTCTAGTACATCAACAAAAGCACCTTCATAATCTTCTGCAGTTAAATTTTTTGTTACTCCTTTAGGAACTCTTCCTAATTTATTTATATAGGAAGCTATAGGAGTAAAGGAGTCCATAGTTGTCTGACCTGCATTTTGCTTAAATGTTCTAGCTGTTTTTTCAACAGTCCAAGGAAGATTACCAGATAAAGTTAAAGCTTCTTGCCACCATTTAGGACTCCAAGTAACAGGAGCGTGTTCTTCATAATATTCTCTTGAAGGGCTTGCAGCAATTTGAAGTTCTCTTATTCCTCCAAACACAGTAATAGCACCTAACATTTTTACAGCTAAAGCAACATCTCCATCTTCTATTCTTTTTACTAAACCATTAACTTGTGCTGTTTTAGCTTGCGCCCAAGAAAGGAACATAGATAAAGAACGAATAAAAGGATCTTTATGCTGTGCAATAGCAAGCCTATTACCCATACCAGTTACCAAAGAATCAGTTGATTGCGCCTTCTTACCCGCCCTTATTAAAATGAGTTGACCTGTAACATCTTTAAAAGCATCGTCTACTGTTTTAAATTTACTTAAAGTAACAAGGTCTTTATCTTTTAAAGACAGCCTATTAATTTGATTTCGTATATTTTGATTTAGTTTTTTACCAGCATGTTTATTGGCTAAAGAAAAAGCATCTTGTATCCCTGAATTAAAAGCAAATCTTTCTGCTAGATCAGTCATCGGAGTCATTAAATTATATTTAAATAACATTTGGTTTGCATTACCTAAATTTTGTTGAAATCTATTGCTTGGATCTACTCCAGCAAACAAAGATCGAACATCTTTTTGATAAGAAGATATATACTTTGCTCCTACTTCTTCTGCAAAATCTGTTTTAGATAATATTGATTTTAAAGGAGACCAAAAAGAAGCACTGTTTTGAAAAGGTTGAACAAGATCACCCAACTGTGTAATAGCAGTTCTGGTAAGCATTGTTGAGTTTCCTAAAAAAGTTAATAAAGCCATTGCATTTTTCGGAAGATTATTATCTGGAAATAAAACATTGCCATGTCTATGAAAAACTATATCAACATTAGTTTTAAAATTTTTCATTTTTCTGTCGTAATCTACTTTTGTAATTACTCCAGTATTAAATTCTTTTTCTATTTGATTTTGTAATTGATCTAAAAAATTATACTTTATTATAGGTTTACCAAGCTTATCTTTTCCCTTATATGTCATACCTAATGCTCTACCAAATTCAATACCTTTTACACTATTTAGTACAAATTTCTTTAGAACAGTGTCCATACTTGTTTCTATTACTCCTCCATCTGCTAGTATTTTTATGGCTTCTGGATTTGTAAATTTTCTTTCTTTATAAAAATTTTCTAGTATTGGAATACCTTTAAAAGTTTTACCTTCCCATAAAGAATTGTTTTCTGTAATATTTTTAAAAACTTCTTTTCCTATTGTATTTCCTTGTTTATTTCCCCATTGCACTTTAGATGCTCTAAGTATAACTTCTTTTGCTGCTTCTGAATCTATATTAATCTTATCTGTCCATGCTTGCGGAAGACCCCAATTTTCTTGGTTAATAAAATCAAGCCCTGCTTTTTTTCCGTAGTCATTACCCACACTATCTGCAAAATTAAGACCATTAATAGAAATTTTTTGTGCTTGATCAATATCAGCTTTTTTTAAACTAAATCTTTTAATTGTATCTTCTAATGGTTCTAAATCTCTTGCAATCCACCAAGATGCTTTTAATACGTTTTCGTCTGCCTGACCTATAACATCTTTGTTAATTTTTTGAAACATGCCTTGAGAAATTAAATCAATTGCAGGCTCTACTGCCGTAGTAAACCTAGAGGTTGCAGACTGTGAATGAAACAACGTGTTAGCTAAGATTTCGTTTGCTCCTCCAAGAGATACACCTTTTGAGTGAGCAGTACCAGAAGTTATGTACTTTAAAAAGTTATGTAAAGTAATTGCTTGTTGGTTTTCTAATATACCAAAAGCTTTTTCTTTTGTTTCTTTTGTTAGATAAGGATTGACCTGTATTCTTTTTTGCATTGCACCTAAAAACATTCCAGCACCAACCATAGCATAAGTAAAACGATTATCATCGTCTTGTGCATCATCGTCTACAAAAACACCAATACCCCAACCAATACCTCCTCCTAAAATAGGTCTAACTGCTTCATATAATATTTTAGTTAGTAGATCATCTGTCAGTTCATTTTTTTGTACTAAGTCTGTTATTATTCCGTCTGTTAGCTCAACGTCACCATTAACAGCTTTTTGAAATAATTTAGGATGTGTCTCTTCTATATACTTTTCAGACTTAGCTGCCCTTGCTTTTAATGTTTTAAAGCTTGCTCCGTACTTGTCAATTATAGGATCTCCTGTAAACATTTCAAGTTGAGGACCTTTTTCTTTATCAAACAATTTTGTTTGTGCTGGTAAGTCTTTTTTTGTTTTTATTTTTTTTCTTGTTTCTTTGGCTTCTTTAAAAATATCTATATTCTTTTGATTAAGATTTAAAAGCCTATTTACTTCAGTTTTAATCTGTAAGTCTTGTATAATAGGAGCATACTCTGAAGCAACGAAAGAAGTACTGTTATCTAAAGACTCTGCTTCTTTAGCAGTTAATGTTATTTTTGGTTCATCAACCATTTTTTTAATAGGTTTTATAATTTCTTTTCCTGCTTCATCTATTCCTAAAACAACATTTCTTTCAGTAGGTGCTAACATTCTATCGCCTATAACTTTACCGCCTAAAGAAGATAAACCACCCAAACCACCCGCAAACAATAACGAGTGTTTATTGACTTCTCCATAAGCAGCATACTCATAAACAGCCATATCAGTTACTCCAACACCTGCACCAAAACCAGTTGCTGCAAGCTTACCAAGTTTTGCTGCTTTTGCCCACGGAATAAGAAAAGTTACAGGATCAAAAAACATCGTTGTAATTCGACCTGCCATAACTCTTGCATCTGATTCTTGACCTCTAAACTCTTTACCGTATTTTTCTTTTAGTTCACTGAATATAACATCTTGTCTTTCTTTTTCAATTTGCTTTATTGCATCTTCATATTCAACATTATCTGTTACAGTTCTTACTCCAGCTTGAAGTAGCCTTAATACGTTTCCTATAGTATGTCTTTCTAATTTTGCTCCAAATTCAGTGGCTTCTTCAAAAGTTAATTTATCTTGTTCTTTTATAATACCAGAAGATAAACCTAATTTATTATGTAGCTTACTTTTTTCTTTTGCAGCAAGTTCAGCTTCTTGTTCACTTTTAAAAAACTCTATCTTACTAGGATTTGTTTCTTTCCAGTAATTAAAAATTTCTTTTTCTGTTCGGGGATCTAAAGAGTAGATAACTCTTCCATTAGGGAGTAAAGACGGAAAATTAACAAAACTACCGTCTTCAAGTTTGTGACCTCTAGTATGAACAGTCACATAGTTTTTTTGATCTTTGTCGTAATAAAAAGGAACATCTTCTGTTGTTCCAACATACTCTAGTTGTTTTCCTTTTTCTACTAAAGACTTATCTTTTTCAAAGTACTTACTAGTTGACCAAGCAGAATCAACTTCTGAATATATTTGTTCTTCTTTTTCTTCTATTACTTCTTCTTCAACTGGTGCTTCTTCTTCTTGCTCTAAAAGCATTTGCATTTCTAAAAGAGCTTTTTCTTCTTCTGTGAGTTCTTCTTCCTCTTTTTCTGAAACAATGTCAAGAGGTATAGGATCACTATAATAAGGACTTTCTAACCAACCAGTAGTCATGTCTATTAACCCCTAAGTTTTAAAATAAGTTGTCTTGATAGTTTTCTTTTTTCACTTTGATTTAACTGTTTAAGTTCTTTCCAACCACCAGCTTCTTTTGCAAGAAGAGATCCAACAGCACCATATTCACCTGTGTCTACGGCTTTTTGTAAAGCATCTACTCTGTTTTCAACTAGTTGAGCATTCCACCATTTAATTCCTTTATCAACTCCTTTAATAAGAGTAGAACCTAAATCTTCTCCTCTCTCTCCTATTTCTCTAGCTGCTGTTAATGGTGTTATCCTTTCTCTTTGTTTCTTACGAAGCTCATAACCTTCTGGAATCTCAGAAGGAATCTCAGAAGGAATCTCAGAAGGAATTACAAGTTCAGGTGTTTGTGTTTTTTGGTTTTGACTTTTATAAAAAGAATTAATCATTGGTTGGTACTCTGTTGCTCTGTCTGGATGCTGCTCAATCATTAAATTATTCAGTCTATTTATTTCATCTTCATCTCCAGCATTAATAGTTTTTTGAAGAGTTGATAGTTTAACATCAAAAGTAACAGTATCTTCTTCTTCTTCTTCCTCTTCTTTTTCTCCTGTAAAAGTACCGTAATCTTTTATTGTGTAATTACGTGTTTGTCCTCCAAATACACCTAAACCAAACCATCCTTTAGTTTCTTCAGTCTTTACTACAATCATTCCTTTTTCAGGATCACCTATGTTTTTATTAAGTAATTCTTGAACCATTTCATCAGTAACATAAGCTCTTAGATCAGTTATTTCTTGTTCTTTATAAAGACCATCTTCTATTTTTAATTGTCTTGTAACAAGAGCTTTTAAATTTTTAATAAAATGTGTTTGTTCAGTGGTGTTAAGTTCCCCAAATAGATCTCCTAAACTTATTTTACCTTCATTAGGTAAAGGAACAGAAATATCATAAGAATTAAACTTATCAATTAATGTTGATACATCACTTTTCTCTCCTGTTAAAGAAATAGCCTCTTCTTTTCCAGTTAATATACCATTTAGTGCTTTATCTTCTGTAGTATTATATTTTTGTAAGTCTGTAATTACAAGCTGCTTTCCTCCTGTAGTCATATCATCAAAACTTTCTTGTAATGATTTATAAGGAGTTTTACTTACATAATTATTACTGCTCTGTATAATTGCTTCTTCAATAACTTTTAATTCTTCTTGTTTTTTAGATTTAGCAACATATTCTCCTTTATCTAATTTATCTAAATCTTTATCTACTAAACCCAGACTACCTAACAGCCTTCTAATACTGCTAGTATTTTGAGGACTCATAAATTCTTTTGTTGTTTTAGAAAGTATATCTTTATATTTAGCATTTATAAGAGTTGCAGAAGAGTCTATACTTCCTTTATGTTCGTCATATCGTTTTTTCAAACCAGCAAAAGAACCATCATCTAGAACTGCTTGATATAATTGATCTCTATATTGTTTTTCTTCAGCACTGTCAAATTGTTGCGTAGAATAACTACTTCTAGGAGTTAATCCTCCTTTTTTAAGATCTCCTAATTGTTCTGCTAAAGCTGTGTGTGCTGCTCCTCCTTCTACCCAAGTGTCAGGATCAGACCAATCAATATGTTTACCTAATGTATTTAGAACATCAGTTTTAAAAGAAGTAGCCTTTGTTAAATTATGTAATTCTGTAGCTTTTTCTGCAGTGAGATTAATTGAAAAATCTTCTAGTTTTCTTTTTGCTTTATTTGCAAGGAACATATCAGCAACACCCACTGCACCTAGTAGATAACTAACATTTTTTATCTTCTTTTGTCTTTTTCTAGTCTTTTTATCTCGCATTTCTTTATCTGCGAGAAGAGACTGTCCGTATTCAAAAGATGATTGTCCTGAATCAAAATCTCCCGTTGCCATCTTACATTACTCCTTGTTGCTGACTAGGCGGTGCTAGTAAACTGTTGTTTGTTTCTGTTGCTATAGATTCGGTTGGCTTACTTAACAAGCTTTCTGGAACTTCTATTTTTTCAATTTGTTGTGCGATCTCTCTTGGTAAAACCTCTTGAGCTGGTTTTTTGTTTCCTCTTATTCTATCTTCAGCAATCTTAGTTAAACCTTTAAACATTTCTAGTTCTTCTTCAGGTGTTGCTTCTTCCATATCTGGATCATCTTCATCATCTATTTTATACTTAACACCTGCTTTTTCAGCCATTGACATAAGCATATACATAGTAGGCTCTATTAGTTGTACCATTAAATCAGGATTCCATGCTCCTTTTTGAAAACCATCGGTTAATATAACTTCTGTTAAATTTACGATAGGCATACCCTGTCCGATTGCACTTACGACATCAATATACATTTCTTCTTCTGTTAGCATATCAAATAAACTATACAGCGCTTCATTTAACTTTGTATGTACAGGAGGTTTTTCCCAAGGATAAGGTTCATCAGGATTGTTCGTTAAACTTTGACCCGGAACAGGTCCATTCATCTGACCAAGATAATCTAATATCTCTTGATTTTTAACTTCTTTTTCTAAGTTTTCCATGTGTTTTTAAGCTCTCCTTTGCTGCGCCATCCATTGATAATAAGGATCTGTTCCAAAAGCATTAGAAATAGACTGTAAATAATTTGAGTTACCTGTTCCGTATGCTGGCATTCCTGCAAAACCTTGTTTTGTCCAATCAAATTGAGCAGACTCATACATAGGAACATAATTATCAGCAACATAAGATTGATAATAAGAATCATAGTCTTCTACACCTATTCCTAATTCTCCTAATACTCCTCGTGTTGCTTCGATACCGCCATAAATGTTTTTAGCTTTGTCGTACCATTTAGTTCCTGTAGTAGCTGTTGAAGCCCCTCCTAAACGAACAGTTTCAGATTCTAACACACCCATCTCTTCTGGTGAAAAAGAATAACCGCTTGTTTCTGCTTGTGTTATAAAACCTTTAACATCATCAAGACTCTCAAAACTAGGTGTTCCCCTGCCTCCAAAAAACTGACTATCTGTTGTTTGAGTGCTTATCTTTTGTAATGTTACGTCTTGTTGTGGAGACATCAATGATCTTTCAGAAGCTCCGGGAACATCAATAAGTTCTTCCGGTACTCCTTGTTGTCTTGCAACATCACCCATTTGTTCTCTTAGTGTTTTATCGCCTGTTGTATATTTAAGATCTTCTGAACCAATTGTTACTTCTTTTGTAGGGAGTGGCTTAGTTGTTTCTAATCCTAAAAAGTCTCTGGCGCTATTCATTTGTTCTTGCGCCCAAGTTTCAAAACCTTGATAAGCATCTCCAACTCCGGGAATTGATTTAATAAGACTAGATATACCTTCAGTTACACTAGAGGCAGCAGTTCCTACGAACTCTCCAGCTTTATGTATTCCTTTCATTAAACCACTAAAAGGTCCTTTAAGATTACCTGCCCATGCTCCAAAATCACCCCACCAAGCTCCTAGCTGTGGCATAATCAACATCATACCTAACATACCTACAGGACCAAGTTTACCTATAAACTTACCTACTTTTTTGAAAGCTCTTTTGAAAAACTTACCGACCTTTTTGAGTCCTCGTTTTATAAACTTACCTATCTTTTTAAATATCTTCATTTTAAATTATTCTCCTGTTAAAATTATTAGCTCGGTCCGGGAGTAGCAGGTGTCGATACTGGCGAACCATAAATTGCAGTGTTTACTGAACTTAATAAACTACCTATATTACTTGCCCAGTTTTCTTGTGAGCCTGCTCCTTCGTTACCTAAAGCTGTAGCCAACAACTGTGTCTTACGAGTTGCTTCGTTTTCAGAAGCTTTAAATATATAATCTGCTTGATCTCTCATTTCTTGCCAAAGCATAGACATGGCTTGAGTAGATAAACCAAAAGCATTCATTGCGTTTTGTTGATTGATTGCATTTTGTGCAGCAGTGTCTGCAAGATTTGCTTTTCTTCTCCACTCTACGTTTGACATCTCTACAGCTTGTGCATTTGCAGTGTTCCACTGCTCTCTATTAAATTTTTGTTGAGAGTTGAACTTTTCAATGTCATTAATCATCATAGCATTTGCTTTATTAATGTCTGCTTCGATACCGACTCTTCTTGCTTCTGCTGCATTTTCTTGAGAAACATTAAAATTTTCCATAGCATCCATTCTTTGTTTGTTGTTTAACTCAACCTGTGTTGCTAAGTTAGTCATAAACTGATTAGTTCTATTCTCACTGTCGCTATTAAATTGCCTTCCAACATTAGTTGCTGATTGATTACTTAATATTCTTTGTTGTTCTTGTTGTGCTTCTAAAACTCTACCTTGTTGGTCATTGTTTAAGTTAGCCATATTCATACTTAAAAAGGCTTGAGCATTTTGAACAGCCAATCTTTCTTGTGTGTTTAAATTAGCGACATCAAGTTGTGTTTGATTGACAGCATTTTGCATCACTGCTTGTTGTGCATTATTTACTTCTGTCATACTAACAGTCTGTAAAAACTTCTTGTTTGCCATCTCTGTTTGTACATCTACAGAAAACTGTTGCATATTAAGATTAAATACTTTATCAGCATTTGAAAGCGCTGTTTGCTGTGCCATCTGAGCATCTTGTTGCGCTGCTTGTGCTTCAATGTTTGTTTGTTGCATTGCACCTTCTTTTATAGTCTGTGCGTTTTGTGAAGCAATAGGCATAGCTGCTTGAATCACAGCATTAAAAAGATTGTCTCTGCCTACTGTTGAGGCGCTTAATCCTCTTGCAGCTAACATTTGATTAACAGCAGATACGGCTGGTTTTGCCCATATAGGAACTTCTCCGTTTTCCATTCCTTCTAATAGACCTTCTATTTGTTTACCGACTAAAGCTTCTTCAGGAAGATTACCAACCATTCCTCTCTGTTCTTCTGTAAAATCCATTAAACGATCTTCTAAAGCCGAAGGATCGTTCCCTATTTCTGCAATATCTTCTTCAGATAAACCTGCGTTTCTTAATTGTTTTTTAGCTCTTAGTACTTTAGGAAGAGTAGTGCCAGCTACTTTAACGGCTTTTGCTTTTGCAGCATCATCTAGTGTACCAACAACTCTATCTATAATTCCTTGATCTTTTTGTTCTTGTGCGAAAGTAACACCGCTTGCTGAATATGTAAGTGCTTTTTCTTCTAGTTCAGCAGTATCTTCACGATGAATTTTTCCTGTTGCTGGATCAAATACTACTTCTTCAGTTACTTCGTCTGCTTTGTAGGTATCTGTTATTATGTCTGTAGGTGACGCTGCTTCTGTAGAAACTCCTTGAGAAACATCTTCACCAACTATAGAATCTCTAGCAACTGCAATACGCTCTCCGTTTGGACCATAAGCCCATGCTTTTCCTTCGGGAGGCGGTGCTGGTTTTGCTTCGTTTGGACCAAGTTCAGGAGGAGTAAAGCTAAATCCTTTTGGTAAAACTCCTGCTGCTTCGAGTGCTTCAGCTTCTGTAAGCTCTGCCATTTCCATTGTATCTGCTGCCACTGAAGAATTTGGATCAGGTTGTCCTACTAAGGAAGCATCTTGCGCTTGTAATTTTTGAGCGTCTGGCATACCATAATTTATACCTGCTGGCATTGGAATTTTACCCACAATCATATCTCTAATTTGATTAGCAGTATGTCCGTTTTCGTTTGTAGATATACTTCCTTTATTTGCATCTATAAATTCTTGAGTATAAACACCTGAATCAAGCTGTTCTGCTTTAGGAATTACACCTGCTGTTGGTACTGTTCCTTCTGCAGCAGCCTGAACTAACTCTCTACTTTCAGCAGACTGTGCTTGTGTTCTTTCTGCATACTCAGGAGTTCCCGGAATCCATTCACGACCCATAGTACCTCCGCCATCACCATCACCATCGCCATCACCATCACCATCGTTGTTTGAGCTTTGAACTTCCCATACTTGAGGTGGACCAAGATCGGTTAATACATAAGTAACACCAGCAGCATCTGTATAT
>Ga0209756_1004368_pt1 | contig 11039 bp, 12 predicted proteins | sample ETNvirenome_6_85_FD_184071 | JGI IMG/M metagenome (GOLD analysis project Ga0209756, IMG submission 184071) | Marine viral communities from the Pacific Ocean - ETNP_6_85 (SPAdes) (version 3) | ecosystem: Environmental > Aquatic > Marine > Oceanic | place: Pacific Ocean | collected 2013-06-19
TTGAAAATCTACCAGACTGGCTTAAAGACTTTATAAAAAAATATAATATTAATGCGAAGTACAATTTAGTTGGTCATAGTACAGGTAGTGGATATGAATATGATAAAGTATTCGGTATGAAGATGGGAGTCACCTCAACCTCCATTAGTGAAGAAGAGATTAATACTTATGAAAAAAATAAGGGTAACATAAGCAAGTGTAAGGAAAGGTATGAGCGGAAAAAAGAACTAGCACATAAAAAATGGGTAAAAAGACAAGAGGTTAATATATATGGAAGTAAAAGAAAGATAGGAGATGTGGAAGTAAGGAATCAGATAGAACAACAGTTAAAAAAAGAGTATCCTAATATGGAATATTGTGGTATCCTGATAAAGGTCCAAAGGATTATAGATAAATAAAAAAAACAAAAATTATGAAAGGAGGATTTTTAAAAAACATGTTAAGTAGCGGAAGTAAAGTATCTAGTAAAAGAGTTGTAACATTTATATGTCTATTATTTATGATAATAGGGTATGTAGCTAATTTGTTCTGGAATTTTGAAGTAGCCTCTAATATGTATGAATCTTTACAATGGATTGTAATGGCTGGATTAGGGTTTACAGCATCTGAAAATTTTGGTAATACACCGCCAGAACCGACAAAGGAAGAAGAACCAACACCATCACACACAACCGTAACTCATGAATATGATTATGATGAAGGTGGTTACGATGATGAAACTGATGATGATATCTAAAAACAAAAAAACCACTTAATAAGTGGTTTTTTTTTATATCTATATATTTTATTTAATTAAACGTGAATAGCGGCTAGTTGTTCTTTACAATTCTCTTCACTACTACATCCTCTCCATATACCATCTTCTTTATTATTTAGTATATGCCAAGGATAGGTTGTCTTCTTACCTGTATCCTCATCAGTATGTGTATAACTACCTTTTCTAATACAACCTGCTGGTTTATTCGCACAACCTACAGTTGTTTCTTCATTTAATTTTCTTGATAATCTTCTAACTAATTGAGATTCAGTAATCTTATTTTCACCCATCCAGTCAGTTTGGTTAGTTTGTTTCATTAGATTAACATTTAATGTTTTATCGCCAGTCTGTGCAGTATCCACATTAAATTCATCTTCATCTAACTCTTCTTCCCCTTCTACATCATCATTTTCATATAAGTCTTTATATTTTGATGTCGGAGTACCCACCATACCGAAATCAAACCCGGTACCATTACTTAAATTTTCTTTAACTAGTTTTTCTATTAAGTCTACTAATTCATTTTCGGTTATTCTTATTTTTTTCATAATTGATTGATTACTTGAAATTTTATTTGTTTTCTATAAATATCTACTTGTTCATTAGAAGTAGCTTTTATATCTAGGTAATACTCATTTGGTATCATCCATCCTGTATCTAATAGGAAATAATTATGTGTAAAGGTCTTATTAACTGAAGACCAAGGAATCACTTCTACTTGGGTAGTACCCTGGGTTACATAAAGTCTATACTTTAGATTGTCTACTAAAACTTTATCATCTACAGTATAAGGTACTCTTGTAGAGATAAATACTTTTCTAGTTTCTCCATTGGTTAATTTTTCATCTTCTTTAATACCAGAAACTGAATAACCATAAATTTTAGGTTCCCCAGCTGTTGAACCTATACTAAAACCATTATTGTATATTATAAATTCATTGGTTACATTTGGTTGAGGAATCCCCCCTATAAATAAATTACTCCAAATATCCGAATATATTATTGGGGTCGGTTGAGAAACAACAGAAAGTGTTAAAGTTACATAATACACACCACATGTTAGTTTGGTACTTGATAGAGTGGCAATAATGTTACCATTACAATCCTCTATATTAACCGTTGGGGATTGGTCAAAACATATAGGGTCCCCATTATGGTCATAGACATATAAAAATAATCTATTAGGTATCCCTAAATTAAAATTACCTCTATTATCGTTTATCGTATCATTAAATGTTGTTTCTAAGAATGGTTCGTAGAAAGTCTGTGTATACCTAGTAAAAAATCCTACAGAATAAGCTTCCGTTATACCACTAAACCGTTCAAATTGAGGTATAAATGCAATACCATATGTATTATTAACGGTAACACTAGGTGGTGAAGTTAAAAGACTACTAATTTCAGCATTTAAAGCAGGACTATTAAATGAAATATTTTCATTTCCATTATCAAATACCTGAGTATCTAACACAGTATAAGTAGTAGGGTTTGTATTGTCATAAGTCCCACGCAATGGCCACACAGTAAGAGTGTTGGCAGAAAACCAGTTACTAGGTCTTTGAGAGTAGGATATATCAAACTCAGGCCCTAGAACCGCGGGAGCAACCATATAATCATAACCAACCCCTTCCGACCAAGAGTTACCACTGACTGCTTTAAATAACATAAGGGTAAAAGAAGTTGCACGTCTACTACCATCTACCAATATCTTATCATTCATTAAAGTATCATCAAAATTGGACGTATTGGTCATTCTTAAGGTATGATTTAAAGAATTAACAGAAGGGATACAACAATTAGAAATTTTATATTTTAAATCGGTTAAATCCAAATCAAAAATAAATCTACTAAAACCTACATCTAGATTTCTTGTAAATCCGGTATAACCATTACAAGTATCTCCTGAGTAACCGGTAAGTTTACACTTTTTGGTTACATTTTTTCCATAAAATAGTTGGGTTACTGGGTTTTTAGCGGTATTCACTTCACTATTAGCAAGAATAGTGTTGTTTTTACTGAAATAGGATTTATGTATCATTATTTTACTTTTACTATAAATATCTAGTTAATCCTTATATTTTTGTTAAGTATAGTTTCTCCAGCTTCTTTAATTAATTTATCTATTTCAGATGTGGTAGTACCATCATGTGCTGTTCCACAGGACGCCACACCTGGACACGAATGTGTATGGTTTGCTTGAAAAGATGCTATTTTTATAAGTAGTTCTAAAAGTTTCTCACCACGTACTAGGGAATTTGTTTTTCCGTCGATATCATCTATAAATTTTTCTTGAGGAATTCCATAATTACCTTGTAAAGTTATAGGACCATTTAAATCTGTTGTATTATAAGAAAATAAATATATTTTTTCAGCCCCTGCGGTTATAATACCTTGTTGTTCATTTTTAGGAGGACCAGGTTGCATTTCCTTAACCTTCTTAGTTTCTTTTTTAACTTCTCTACTTCCATCAGGCCCTTCAAATGCCAAACCACTACCCTTAGTTTTTACACCATCTAAAGTAACATTATCACGTAAAATATTAACTTGTGCTTTCACACTATCAAAAGTTCCGGGTCCAGGCCACATAGATGGGGCTCCTTCCTCCATAGTTTCTAAAAGTGTAGCATCTGGTCTTATATATAATGGGTGTGTATTACCTAAAAAAGCCCCAAGATTATTCTGATTATTTAAGTCTACAGAACTACTAAAGGTCTTAACTGCCCAACTAACTGAAGGCTGTTTTAATACCTTACTCCATTCCTCCCTATCAATATTACTAATTAACGCGTTTATTTGTCTAGCAACATCCTCTATAGAAGGTGCATTAGTAAAGTCCATCGACAAACCTAACTGTTTATCCGTAGGGCCAGGAGTACCACCCGCAGCGGTAGAGTTACCAAACGCCGCACACATAGGAGCTTGTCCACCAGCATCGGTAGGAGGCATTTTATATACTTTTATAGAACCAGTAAAATTCATTGGTAATGCACATAACAATTGTCTATCCATACTATACTCTATAAGTACGTTTAAGGGAATATCTTCAGAAGTAGTTACCTCTACCTCCACTTCTTCCCTGGTAAGGGTTTGTGGGAAGGTATTTAGTTGAATAAACGTTAATTTTCTATTCGCAGTAGGTCGAGAACTTATTTTATTATTTTTGATTAATTTACCGGACCTTATAAGAATTTGTGGGTAAGTCTCTTCCGTATCATCAGGACTCTCATCTTCCGATATACTATTTTCTGACATACCCAAAATAATATCAGTATTATACCTACCATACACACCAACATCATCAGGATTAACAAAACTACCCTTCCCTTCAATTAACGGAGTATTCTGAGGATTAATTTTAGGGTCACCTACAGGTACAGCGTACGGCATAGTAGGTTTATTCCCCACACCTGCAGCAGTATTAGCTTTACCACTATGGTAACCATCTAATTCTATGGTACCTGGTTGTGATATTAAAGGACCAATGTATTCCTGGTTAAGATTTTTATCAGCCTCCCAAGATATTAATTTAACACCCTCCCCAACTTTTGGTAATACATGTAGAGGTAAAGGTAGGAAAGGAGAAAAAGTATAAGGGTCATCAACCCCCCACGGGGTATACTTACCTGTTTTAATTGCTAATTCGTCATAGGTTTTTATACAAGTAATTGGGTCATCACATTTTGTTATAGTTAAATTTTCACCTTCTGGTGCAATTGCACGTATTCTACCCGCTCTTTGGGGGTCTGAATTATTAACACAAGTACCATACGTTATAAACTTGTGACGGACTATATCAATCCCAGCATTCTTCTTATTTTCAAAACTAGTAGCCATTTATTAACCCTTTCTTTTTTTTATCTCATCATTTAGTAGATTAAATTTGCGTTCTAAATCTTCTATATGATAGGACAATTCTACTATAAGAGATTTAGATTTGTCAAACTCTTCTTTAAGTGTTTTCATCATATCTAAAACCTCATCATTAGATTTTTCTTTATATTCTTTAAAAAATTCAGTCATAATTATTTTAATATACTATCTGTTCTAGTAAATGGTTTAATTAATCCACCACCCATAGCATTTATTACTTGTCCATTCATTATTACACCTTGTGCAGCACCATTATCAGTTTTTTCTTCATCAATCGACTGTATCACCGCAAACTGAGACAACATAAAAAGATTAGGGGACCCATCCGGCATATCCCCAATCGGAATACCCTGGTCTTGTAACTTATCTATTAATTTTTCAAATGTACCTAAGGCACTAGTACCTGGTCTCATACTCGCAGCCGAAACTAAAAATGGAGGAACCCCAAAAGGTATGTCAGGCATATTTGCAGCCAAAGCAGCCAAGAGTATATTGTATATTTCTTTACAAGTTTTTGCTTCTTGTAGAGCAATTATTAAAGGTAATAATATATCTAATAATTTTTTAATCATACGAATTTTCTTTTTATTCATTTCTGATAATTTTCGTTTAATTAAGTCTCTTATATACCTTAATAATATTTCTTTAACTAACGCTAAAATTCTTCTCGCTACTTCAGCTAAGAAAGCTTTCACAACTCGTATCATCACCCTTTTAAATATTTTAGCAAATAAATCTAGACCTGTTGGGATATTCCCATTTTGGTTTAGTAATTTTGAAGTTAATACTATTGGTAAAACTGCTTTTGGATTTAAAATACAATATGTTAAAATTTGAGGTAGTTTCTTGATGAGGTTTTCTTTAAAATCTATTTCCGCTGGTAATGAGATGGACCCTAAATCTATTTCAAAACCATACTTTTTAGCAGAAGAACTAGCAAATTGTTGTAGGACTAAATCGAATGCTTTCATTTGTTCATCCTTATTAAAGGTAGCTAGAATAGAATCGACACCTTTATCTAATAATTCATTATCAACTGGGACATCTACAACCCCACAACTCAGTAAACTTATAACATTCTTTGATTTTTTTTGTACTTCTATATCTATATTCCTGGATTCCTCTGCGGTAAACTCAAAGAAACTATCATCATCATGAAGTTCAGATAATTTATTTACCGCATCTGTCGACGTATGCATATCCATACCATCACACGACTCTAACATCTTATTTATGGATGCCATTAATTTTTGTAACCCCAACATATTTTCTATACTAAAGTTTTTATTTCTTACACTCATAAATCCACTAAGAATTTCCATTAAAGCACCTAAGAAATTTTGTATTTCAACAAGACGAACATTTCCAAAATAGTCTTTTAAAAATTCTACAAACGTAAATTTTTGTGCACCGGGAACAGCAGTTAAAGGTGCAGAACCAGGAGTTTGGGGGTTTGGAGTAATAGAATCAGTTTTATAATATGGCCATATAGTAAATTGGTTATTCGCAGCTTGAATATCAAATAACGCTCTACCACTTCTACCATATATTGTTTGTTTATTTCCTGGTGACCCTGGATTTACCGCGGCACCTTGTGGGTTTCCACCAGTCCCCATTGTAATATCTCTTAAAAATTTATTAACTGGGTAGGAAGTAGGTCCTGGAGGGTACATAGGCCCATTTAAAGGGAACTGTTCATACATATATTTTCCTACATCACTTGCAGGGTCATTGAATAATTGCTTAAGTTGGTCTACCGCAGAAATATTAACTACTATAGGACCATTTAAACCATCACCCATAACAGGTACTAACATAGATAAATCACAATTAAAAGCAGCAACGATTTCCTCAAATAAGATATCATCAATTTTAGGTATGGTGGCAATAATGGACTCTCTAATTATTTGATTTAATACCCTTAACCAAACATCGGCGGACACATCTAAATGAAATTTTTCAGCAAAAGATTTTTTAGTTTCTTTAAATTTACCATCTTCAGTTTTATTTTTTTGACCTCTTTTCTTTTTACGCTTTGCCGCACGCATTTTTTTAGCTTTAGCCCCTTTCTTTTCGTTAGATTTTTTTTGTTTTAATACCTTTAATAATTCTAATAAAAAAGGTAAGGGATTACTGGTAATTTCTCTTAGAGACTCCAGTGTATTTTTCCATGCCTCTAAATTTTCCCTATTCTTTTTTTCATCAGTAGTGTCTAAAAAAGCTAGAAGACCCTGAATTTTACCGAATATATCCTTTTGGGTAGCTATCGAGTCAGACATTACATTTTATATTTTATAGTGTTATCATTATCACTATTATCCCCTGCTTGGTTTAATAGTTGATTTATAGACTCTTTAATGTCATCACCTAAAGAGTGTGAACCTGATACCCCTTCCGCATTTTTGGATACTATTGTTAATAAAAGTTTAGAGAGTTGTAATTTTTTATCTATAGATAAATCTATAATTTTTTGTTGTTCTTTAAGTACGGGACCAATTAAGGTCATATCCGCAGCTTCTTTCATAAAACCAATCATTTTATTTTGAATTCTAATAGCAGTCGTTCTTTGTTCTACCGACTCATTATAAATTTCTTGCATTAAGGAGACAGCACTATCGTTGGTTAATTTTATTTCTTTTCTTTTAGGTCTAGGCATATCTATAAATATCTATTTACTGATTTACTATTCTATACCTGTAATGAAGTTAGGATATCCTTATATATATTTTTATATGGTTTTAAAGAAGACCTAATTTCTTTTGTGGTAAGACCACTCATTTCACGTAATTGGTATAGTATTATGTTTTTATTAAATTTATTCCCTTTACCAGCGATAAAAATAGTTTTATAATTTAAAAAAACATCCATTAGACAATATCCTATTTTTTCTTCATTAATATTAAGTCTGCTAGTATCGATAAAATCTTTTATTTTAACCACTAAGGTATTTATTACTTTTTCTAAAGGTAAGTCATCTTCATTAAACAGTTCATATGAGTACTTTTCATCTTGTTCGATACTAAAAGATATATCTTCATAGGAGATTTGCCTATTTCTATCTCTATTATCTTTCATTATTTGACCCATAAGATAATTCTTGCATATAGTACCAAAATAAGAATAAGCTTTTTTACCCTTAGCGGGTTTGAATTTTTCCATTTTAGTTACTAAAAAGGAAAGGGTGTCCCCATGAATATCTGTATACTCCATATTAGGTCTATATAACCTATAACGTCTTATGATACTATCAATCATCTTAGTTAATGGGTCACGCAAAAAACTATTATAGACAGAATTTTTCTCATCCCAGGTAGTAGCAGTCAGAAATACCCTAACAGCTAATTCCTGTTCAGGACCAAAATACTGTTTAGTTAAAGGCTTACGACCCATTACAAACTATATTCTATAGCCCTATCTTTAGTGAAAAAATATTCCTTTTTAGCTAAATCAATCCAAAACTTAGCTTCATCCGGACTTAATTGTACATCCTTATTAAATTTATAATCCCAGAATAAAGAATCAGTTCTTTGGTTGGTATGTTTATACCCTACTTTTGGGATTGTCATAACAACACAATCATTATATGTTGCACGTAACAAAAATTCATAATTAAAGGTCAACTTCATAGATGGTTTTAATCCACCAACATCCTCAAAGGTACTTTTTCTCATTATCATACCACTTACTTGAAAATTTTGGTACTTTAATAATGTATTATTATCTAAAAAACCTAAATCTTCAGAGAATCCCATCGCCCATAACGCTTCATTGGTAAAACCTATAAATTGACCACTTTCATCCGTATCAACGACTAAAGGAAAAAACAAATCAACCTCATCATAGTACGCAACATACTCATTAAACTGTTTGAACCAAATATTAGAATACTCATCATCATATTCTAATATTGAGAAAAATTCTGTGTCACAAGAGTCGACACCAAAATTAATCTGACTACAATAATTAGTTTCTCCATCATTATATAAAATTGATGTTTCTACATAGTCTGGTGATGTCCACGAATCCATAAACCCCCTTACATCTTTATTGTCAGCACAAACCACTAAGAGTTTTCCTGGTCGTACTTGTGAAAGTTCTATACTTTTTATGGCTTTAGAAAACCATTCCTCAAATTTACCAGATACATTATGTACTGGTAATATAACTGTAATGTCTGTATTATTCATATTTTTAAGCGTTTACACCCACAGGTGATAGTTTATTTATAGAATTTTTAAATTCTGTGATTCTTTCATTAAATATCCTTTCAAAATAGGAAACCACACTGTCACGTTCCTTATCTTCTGAAAACACACTAACGGTTTTTTCCATTTCCTCGTATAACTTATTAGGGATATTACCCTCCAACCAATTCTTTATATAATTCCCCAATACGTCTACAATTTGAGATTCGTCCATAACCCATAATCCATTTTCTTGTGTAACCCATGAAGCTTTAAGTATTGGTAATGTACCAATTACTGGAGAATGAGATAACATAGATTCTAGAGGAAAAGTACCGAAACCACTAATACGGTCCACCCAAACTGAAACACAAGATTCACCTAAAATAGTAGCAAATTCTTCTCTCCCAACATTTCTCATATCTCTAAAGGTTATCCATTTAAATTGTGGATTTTTAAGGTAAAATTCTTTAATTAATTTAGCAGTATCTCTATGGTCTCTAGTATGGACAGCAACCATAGGTGATTTTGGTTTCTTACTAGGTTTGAAATAGTTAGGGAAAGAAAGCGGTATCACCTCACACTCTATATTAGGAAATAGGGATGCGATACGTTCTTTCTGGGTCTCACCAGTAGTTATACATTTAGTTACACCATAATTAGACCAACCAAATCCAGGTGGTAATGTTTCTAAAATATAATCATAAGCTTGACAAAAAACCATTTTAGTGCAAGGCATGTCTTTTATTTGTTCTAAAATATGTCCATATATTTCAGGAATAATTACAAAATCCTGTGGACCTACCTTTAAATCACCACTTTCTATATTGACATGTGGTAATTCAGCATATTCTTTAGGGAGCCATTCACCCACGCCTTTATATTCTTTTTTCTCATAAAGAATATAAGCGTCATACCCAGCTTCAGTAAGATACTTTACATATTGATAGTTTAGATTTACTGAGGCAATTGCACGACCTTCAGTATCTTGAGTTAAAAAATAAATTTTAGACTCTTTGTTTTCCATTTTTGTTAGTCCAGATTGTAACTGGGATAGTTGTTTTTCCATTTAATTATAATTTTTTTATTATGTTATATTTTATTAGGGTATTTAAAGCCAACTTATACGGCAAAGATAGCTTATTCATAGATATAGCACCTAAATTTTCATCAACCTCCTCCACAATACCACAAGTAGTATCAAGCATGATTTTAAAAAATTCAAATTTAGGTAAGTTTATCTCTATAGGTTTTTTATCGACCGACGGAGTCTCCACATTTTTCATAAACTCATCAACATCAAAATAAAGATGTTCCGAACCTACTTTTAGTTTTAGATTACTAGACGGTAATAATTTCTTCACAGGCATCTTTAAACGATTTTATTTCTTTTATACTTTTTACTCTTAAATCACTCACCATATTTTCATTGTATACTCGGTCAACAATTATAAGTTTCTTATCTTCGGGCTTATTTTCTATTATATCTATATCTGCAGTTATAAAAACATCGGTATTGTCCCACACCTTCTTTACTGTGGTTTTTGTATAAAATATAATTTCATCACAAACTACACCATACTTAGCTAAAAACCACAATGTGGAAGGTTTAGATTTTCCTAATTCATCACTTACCACCCTTAGTACATAATTATTAGGAGCCCCTTTGTAAAGCTCAACTAAATGAGAGATTACATTATTTTCTATTTCTTTGGCTTGACCAAATATCTCCATTGTAGCGTCATTATATAAAAAGTCTAATAACTCATCCTCATCTTTAAAATCTACATACTCCATTAAATTGGGAGTTATAACTGGTGAGATGACCTTCTTATCTTCATATTTTTCATATATCTCCTCGAACCTCCCTAGGATATCCCTTATTACACCATTTATACTAATACTAACTATCATACCCAAGTTTAATTACTTATTCTTATTTTGTAAAGAATCAAATACTCTTTCTATTTTTGCTACTAATGGATTTCGAACCACATCAGATTTATTAAATTGTACACACCCTATTTCTTCTATGTCTTGAAAGTGGTCCATTAAAAATGTTAACCCATTACCACCCTTAGAATCTTGTTGTCTTTCATCACCTAAAAATATCATTTTAGAATCCCTACCAAGTCTAGTCATAATAGTCCTTATGTTTTCTCTCGATATATTTTGAGCTTCATCAATTATAATAATTGACCTATCTAAATTGATACCTCGCATATACG
>Ga0209756_1004373_pt1 | contig 11033 bp, 13 predicted proteins | sample ETNvirenome_6_85_FD_184071 | JGI IMG/M metagenome (GOLD analysis project Ga0209756, IMG submission 184071) | Marine viral communities from the Pacific Ocean - ETNP_6_85 (SPAdes) (version 3) | ecosystem: Environmental > Aquatic > Marine > Oceanic | place: Pacific Ocean | collected 2013-06-19
ACGGTTCGGCTGTCCCCATCATTCCTATCAGTCACAAGAACGTGCAAAAATCTTTGATTCTCTGTCGCATATCCGTCAGTTACTGCATCCAGGGTGCTCTCCGCCACGACGGTGACCTCTGAACTGGTACCCTGCGGGCCGGCTATATTTTTTGGGCTTCTTGTTCTTCCCCAGCTCTGAGGGGACCCAGAGTATATTGGTTGTCCTGTGACTGCATCTGTTACTGTTGCCATTATCTATCTCCTGTTGTTCTCTCTTACTTTGGTTTTGTTGACTCTCTCCGCTTCGGCTTTTCTAGCGTTTTTGAGTTTTTTCAACTTTTCTCTTCTTCTTTTGGTTGAAGGTTTGACGTGAAATCTTCTATCTAAATAGTCTTCAATAATTCTTTCTTTTTTGCATTTTTTAACAAATTTGCGAATTAGCTTATTAACGTCACCTCTAGTTTGTTTTATTGTGACTTCAATGTTGTAGGCTTTCGACATTATTTGTTTCCCATTAGTTGTTTCCACTTGCCACTCGCTAGCTTTTGAATGTTAGTTATATCAACTCCAGAGTCGTGTGGGTTAACGCCTGTTAATGGACCGTTAGAATTTTTTTCTGGAATGGTTTGAGCCTGAGAGAAAACATCGCCTAGGCCGGCTGATTCATTAAGCCTCTTGATTTTTTCCCTTTTGCCTATCGCTTGTTCTTCCGCTTCTTTTTGAAGTTCTGCGCTTGTTTTAGGAGCTTTGGATTCAACCAGAGTGGTCTGAAAACCTTTTGCAACCTCGGCCACAACCCTAGAAAGGACCCCCTCTTCAAGGAGTACTTCTCTTATTGTTTTTTCTATAAGCGGTTTTAATATTTTTTTAAATTCATTTGTTTTCATTTTTTATCTCTCAGAATAGAGTCGATCAGTAAATCAACTTTTTTAGTTGAGGCCTTCGACTCTGCCATATAATTTTGTATCGTACCTGGCATATTGACCGTGATTCCGGCGCCTCTCTCAGGCGATAGAAACGCGTTTGGGGTAGAAGGTTCCGAAACCATATCAAAACAAATTAACTGAAAATCATCTTCGACGATGGTTTCACCGTTCTTTTCGTTAACAGAGCCTAGGCCCCTAGATGATATGCCTAATTTCACACCGGACTTGACAAGTTCTTTCAAAATCTGTCCGGAAGGTGTGTTCAAGACTTCTATCTTGCCCATGACACTATCACCGTCCCACCACATTTTTGTAACTAAGTGTGATGCGTTTTTTAAATTTATAACGCTATCGTCGGGATGGTCGAGTTCGCCGAGAGATCTTCTTTCGCCAATCGCTTTTTGATAATTTTCGACCTCTCTTTGCAATGTCTCTTTTTTGTACACTCTTCCATTACCATTCTTTGTGCCTGATTTTTGACAAATACCGACTAGATAAACGGATCCGTTTGATATATTTCTTTTCTCTGATTCAGATAGACGCTCAATCGGGCACCTTCCTTCTGGACAAAGCTCAAAATATTCTCTAAGAAGTTCTTTTGACATTTTTTTTCCTAACTACTCCGTAACCGTTGTATTTGTTCGCTACTTTTTTAGGGTTTTTAACTCCCCAAACATACGAGGATGGACTATTTTTTATTTTAGATTTCATCATCTTCTCCAAATTTTTAGCGGGGCTCTCCCCCGCATGGGTGAGCTACCGTTACAGCAGCGTCTTACTTCTGGAATATTGTGCCGTTTCATTATGAATCACCTCCTCGTGTATTCCTAAATTTTAAACCAAAGTCGTCTAAGACGACGCTCAAGAAATAGCTTGTCCCGGCGGATAAGTTTCCTAAAAGCAAACCATTTATTAAATTGTATTCATAGGTAAATAGTTCTGTAAAACAGTTGATACTCCACAAAAGTAGCCCTACCCAAAAGCCGGTACAAAGAGGGCACCTAAACAGTTCTCCAAGCTTTCCAGATTTCGGACGGATTTGGTTAAAAATAGAGCCGTACACTAAGATATAGGTCATTCCGTAAGAACAGAGTACAAAATATAATAATTCCATGGTTAACCTATAGTCTATAGATGTTGTGAATGCCGTATTTCATCATTCTTGGTGGCAAAGAACCCTTGGTGTCAGAGTGCAGATCCGGATTAAACTCTGTATACTCATCAATCTCGGGCTCAAGAAGCTGTTTTTCAACTTCCTTCTCATATTCTTTCATGTTATTATAAAAAGGAATCTCTTCTTCGATGAAATTAGAAATTGCATACAGCGCGTATTGTATGCTGTCTCCGCCGTCGATGGCGTCAGGTATCAGTGCTTCCTTCGTCATAAACAAATTTCCTGCCTGAATCGTATCGTAGCTTACGACCCCCTTTTCTAATAGAAAGTTAAATAATCTTTTCTGTGTGTCATAAAGCTCGTCGTCTATTTGCTCTTTTGGCATAGCTACGATCTTATTTTTGGAAGGGACAATCATAATGTTCATGTCCGGGTGGTCCGAAATTATAATATTTCCGTCAATAGTCTTTTTTGCGCTAAGAAGAATTTTCTCAACCTCGACTCCATTTTCAACTATGTTTATTTTAATCGCCATTTTCTAATTCACTCACCAAGGACTGTATTTTAATTACTTCTGTAATAAGCTTTTTGTCTATATTTTTGTTTTGATACCCATTGATTTTTTCTAAAACCAAGGTTAGCCTAGGCGAAGTTTCGAAGTTTTCTTTTACATGTTTTTGTATATTTTCTTTCAAGCGGCCAATCTCTTCGTATAGATATGCTTTTAGTTCCAGACCGTCATCTTTGTAAGAGGTAACATATCTGCTCAAAAGAGACTTTTGATTTTCATTCAAAGTGTTCGAATATTGTTCATTAAACTTATCTAAAAACGTCTTTAACGCCAGTTTATTAATTGTTGGAAACGGCTCAAAATTTTCTTTTTTCTCGCCCAGAAGTTTAGTTAGTTTCTGTTCTACAAAAACCTGTGCCTTGGGGTTTGATTTTGTAAAAATAGACTGATTGATTGTTGCTAGTTTTTTATAATTTTTTACAAACCCGTCCCAACTATCAGGACCCAACTCTTTATTAATTGCATCAATAACGCTAGACTGGGCCCTGTAGACTCGCTTCTCATTCAAAGAAGCCGCGTGGCCGCGGGCCTCTAAAATTATTTTTTCAAGGGTCGATGTATCAACACCGTCGAGATCATCAAAAGAGCGATATATGTCTAATTCTTCTCGCAAGATAGAATTCTTAGAAAAATAAGTTTTTAAGATGCTTAAAACAGTACTCTTTTTTTCATGTAAGCCGTGCATTGACGCTTTTGATAACTCAGCAATTAAGATCTCATAAACAAATGCTGTATTTCTCTTTTTGTTATGCTTCAGTTTCATCTTCAGTTTTCTCCAGTTTTTTTAACGAATCAATTAAATTTTTCACGTCGACGTTTTCTTGAAATATTTCTTTCTCTTGTTCTTCATAGTAATTAGAGCCGTTAACTTCTGATAATCTATAATTTGGTTTTATAGTAGACATTAAGTCGCTGGCGCCATGTAAATAGGAGCGCTTACTAGCACCGGTATACTGATTTCCGCCTTGTGCTAGAAAAGATTGTTTCCGTCCAGTACGACTGTCCGTTTTAACCGGTCGATAGTATTTGCTTTTTGATGCATCTGTCGTAGTTATTTTTTCTCCATACTTATCTTTATATTCTCTTGGCTCATTTCTATTCGCCGGCGGTGGGATCTCCGGAGAAGTTGGAGAAGCTGCGTCTGGCGCGCCTGGTGTGGCCAAAAGAGGTCCGGTTTCTTCTGGAGTCTCCAGTGGTTCTTCTGGCCCGGGGGCATCCGGCCCGGGCAATTCGGCGGCCGCATCTTCTGGGCCACCAACACCGAGTGCACCTCCTAGGCCGGCACCTTCGGCCGTGGCGGTTTCACCGACCTGCTCCAAGAAGAAGTCGTGCTTCTTATCATAGAACATCTCCGCTTGCATTCTTTCGAACTCCTCTTCAGAGACATTGAGAATATTCTTTGCCACCCATCTTCTGCTGAAATATCCGGCGGAGGCGCCGTCTGCGGCTTCAAAGCGGGCTTTCCAGTGCTCCAGCTCTTGAAGTTCTGCTAGCTTTGAAGGGTTGTTCAACGCAAGTTTGAAACAAAGCAAGTCATTTCCGCGATAACCTAAAGTAAACAAATGCACAATACAAATTTTCTCTAATTCAGAAATTACAGACCTTTGCAGTCTTTGCACAGTTCGTGAGAACCTGATGTCTTTCTGGGCTAATGTAGCTTTATCGTCGACAGCTCCATCGCCTCGGGCTAGATACGACATGGGAATCTTTAAGGCGCTAAAAAGCTTGTCTCTAAGATATTTTACGTCGTCAATGTCGCCGGTGTATTGACCTGATTTAACGGTATCAATTTTTGTGCCGCTAGAATCGCCGCGGACAGGAATATAGTAGTCCTCTTCAACACTAAATGGGTTGTATCTAAGATCAACCTGGCCAGTGGTGGAATCAACAATTTGGTTCCTTTTCATGTTAGTCATAACTTTCTGCATATATTGTTCAACATCTTCGGGAGGGATTCCGCCGACATCAATATAAAACACTCTTCTATCCGGTGAGCGTACAATACGATATGCCATCACAGCGTCTTCTAGTAAAGTCAGTTGGCGCCAAATTCTTCTGGCTGGTTCAAGAATCGAGGTTCCGTACGGTGCGAACTTATCATTACCAAGAATTCTAAAGTGGCCGACTTGCCAATTTTCTAGAGTAAGACCAGCGGTGTTCCACTGGTATTGCACATAGTTTGGGTTTTGTTTGTCTTCGCCTTCTAGCCTTTCTATCTCGTTTGATGGCAATCCAATTGTGTTTTTTATTCCCTCATCTTGTTCAATATCCAGATACATAAAAAAGTCGCCATATTTGCACATTGAACGACACCAGCCGTAAAGATTAAATTCAATATTCAGCACGTTGTAGAGCAGAGTTTCGACAACAGACTTAATCTCTTGGTTACTGCAAAATATATCGACCATAGGTCGGTATACAGAAAATGTTGTCATCTCGTCGGCATAAATGTCCAGAGCAGAGGCAATTTCTGGCGTGTATTCCATCTGGTCGAAATCAGCATACCTGTCCATACGGTTTTGGTTTTGATAGTAGTCTGATCTGAGAGAACTGTAAACATCATCATAAGCCTCTTTTTTAAATTCTTGACCACTCGCCGATTTAAATCGAGACTTGTACTTGTTTAGTTTTTTCTTCTTTAGCTGTCGGCTGTCTTGTCTTCTGTATTTAACAAGAGGGCCGGAAAGCAGCTTTGTTAATTGCTTAAATAAATTGCTATCCGCATTCTTCACATTTTTCTTATTAGACGCCATTGTTTATCCTTTAATAAGCCAAACAAAATCTTTATAATTTTGTTTATTCTTTTCTGTATCTTTCTTCTTATATCCTATCATACCCGGTATCGCAGTGTTAAGCTCTGATGTGGTAGAAGTTATAGCGGACAGGAACGCTTTTTTGTATTCAACTTCCCGTTTGTTGACTGTAAAAACGGTCTCTTTCACCCAGCAGCCGATAGCACACGCCATGATAAGGTCGTCGTTGTGTTTTCTCATCGCCTTTGGCTTGCCATTCTCCCAAACAAACGTTTTCATTTCATTAAAAAGTCTTTTTGATTTTACATTAATTAGTTTGTTTCTTATTAGCTCTTCAAATTTTGCAATTGCGAGGGGCCTAGTTTTTGTAGATGTGGTGAACCCGGGAATAACACCGGTGCTGTCCGCCCTGTGTGATTCAACATGCTCGTGAGTAGATTTTTTTGAATAATAAAGATTTGGGTAAGCTTGTTCTTGCAATTTCGTTAGCACACCCCAACCAACAGAGTTGTTTTCCACGACAAGCATACAGTCTCCAAACTCTCTTCCGGTCTGATACAAGATATCTGCAAAAATATCTGGAGTAGCCTTACCCTGGTATTCGGCTATAATTTCTGAACTCTCCAAGTTAAACACATGAAAAGTAGAATAGTCCTGGCCGTCGCCGCGGGCTACGTCAGCCGATATCATATAAGTGCTGTCCACAGAATATTCTTCCCAGATCCACAAGTTTCTGTCGAATCCCGTTTTATATTTTGGCTCGCACAAGGATTCCTGCAGCGATTCCATATCTTCCGGGTGGAAAACAGTCTCTCCTGACATGTTGAAATTGCACTCTAGCTCCTGTGCGATTTGCCGACGAGACATGTTTTTGGTTTCTTTGTCAAACCATTCTTTGTCGCGATCTGGATGTACCTCCCACGCTAGCTCAACGGAATAGAAATCGTTTTGCTGGTTTTCTGCGCCAACATACGTCTGGTGAAACCAATTTCCCACACCATTGGGGGTCGAGAGCGCGATGCATCGGCCACCAGTAGAGAGCGTAGGATATAGACCGGTCCAGAGATCTTCGAGACCTTCGACGTGAGCAGCCTCATCAATAACTAAAAGAGAGAGAGCCTCGGAGCGGCCTGCGTCAGCGCTGGTTGATGAAGCTTTGATTTGAGAACCGTTAGTAAGTTCAAAAGACGTCCTGTTGTCTATGGCGATACTTGCGATCTTCATCCACTCCGGCAAATGTCTGTGTATAGCCTTCACCTTTTTTACTAGATTTGCAGCGGTACCAAACTTAGTTGCGATAACTAAAACGTTTTTGTCGCGATGAAACATCATCATCCAAGCGACGTAAGCAGCAGTTATTGTTGATATTCCTAGCTGTCGAGCCTTTAAAATAACCGTAAATCGATGGTCATTAAAATCGTCTATAAGGTCGGACTGAAAGTCGTACGTTTTAAACGGAATTAACCCCTTCATGGGGTGAGAAATCTTAGCGTAATTATTAATAAAGTACACCGGATCTTTGCCAGACCTGATCACTTCTTTTAAAATCTTCTCTTTAGTTAGAGAGTAAGACATTGTTAGCTTTCAGCTTTACGCTTGTCGTTTTTCGGCCTTTTTCCTAGGCCGCCTTGGGCTAAAAAGTCTTTAAATGTTTTTTCTAACTTATCCTCTGTTGGCTCTTTAATATCCTCAACATCGCCCATATTCGAGATTTCATAGTCTTTTCTGGCTGTGACAAAAACCCGGACACGGCTAGTTGATTCGACACGTGCGTCGCACTCGCCCTTTTCTTTTAATGATAGAGTATTTCCAGTTATTTTCTTATATTCTTTCTTCAAATAACTGACTATATCCGACATGGTTTGTTCTAATTCACTCTCTAAATTTTTTGAATAAACATCTTTTAGCAAAAGTTCTGAATGATAAGAAACTATTAGCGTTTTTCCGCCGCATCTTATTTTGCAGCCGTCGATAACCCTTTTATCAATGCTAGGATTACCCTCTTCTCTTTTTAGACCAATCTTGATTGGTTCGTCATTTTCATCAAGAGCGCCGTCGTACATTCCCGCTGCCGCTTGTGAAATTCCTCTTAATACATCAAGTATTTTTTGTGACATTTTTTGGTCTCCATCCGTCTAGCCATCTTTTTTCTCGGTGCTCAACGTAATTTATATAACATTTTTCGCAACAATCAAATTTTGTATAATATATATCGTCATTTATTGTTTTTAGCTTGTTTAAGCAAACTGGACAATTAAAAATTCCCTCTTTATTAAGTAGTTTACGGCTAACTAAAACACCGTCAACATTCTTGACGTCATGTTCCTGCTCAAATTTTTTCTGTTTCTCCACAAACTCTTCAAGCTGTTCGATATAATTCTTTTCTTTGTTTTTATCCCAGTGCTTGGCTGGATTTTCTACAGCTTCGGCGCCATATTTCTTTTTAATTGCCTTTTCTAAACCAGCTATGTAATTTAGATCTTTTTCTTTCATTTTGTGATTTCCACGCTAGCATAAAAAACCGCCACAGACATCAAAATCCCAACTGTCATCCCTCCAATGACTTTCCAGTTGTTACTGTTGCTAGATACCTCTTCTTTTAAAAGGAGATTCAAGTCTGCTATTTGTTCGTTTTTCAATACCATTGTTTCTTCATGAATCTTTCTTAACGAATCATAATTTACTTTCAGCAGATCGAACGACAAACGTTTATCTGCTAACTCCTGCTGAAAGTTTTTTGTTAGTTCCAGTTCTATCTCTGCTCTTAAGTATTTTTGATCTACAATCATTTTAGACGCAGCAATAGGGTCTAGCAATACTCCGGTATATGGCGCTTTTTCATTTAATGACAGCGCGGTCACTTTGCCCTCCAGTTCCTCCGCCGATGCTTGTAGCGGTGTCACAGCAACTGCAAATACAACAAGGCATATCAAACTTTTTTTAAACATGTTTCACCTATTATTCTTGTGATATTCAGCACTTAAAATTCTAGCTAACTCGGCGGCTAATTTATCTGGCTTGTCTTTATTGGCTCTTACCATCTCAATTAGTTCTTCCTGCTTCTCTTTTTCTAGCTCGTCAACTTTAATTTTGTGCTCTTTTTCGATTAACTTTAACTCTTCGGTGTAGTCTTTTGTTATTTCTTCTGTTTTCTCTTCTTTTACTGCATGCTCTCTCTTCAATATTTCTAACTCTTTTTCATAATTCTCCCTTTGTTTAAAGAGTAAATCAAAGAATTTGTCTCGAAGGCCAGAACCAGCGACGACTGTAGTAAGAAGAAGCACTACTATAACAGGCCAATACCAATAGTTTTTAAGCCATATCCAGGCCTGTTTCCAAAAAATTACTGTCAACATACCTCCTGCTTAACCGCCACTTTTCCAGCGAGCAGCGATATCGACAAGAGCTTCAGAGCCAATGTAAACAAGAGTTACGGCCACCCAGTCCTCACTAGTAAGTGAGTGTGTCGCGGCTAGCCAAGTAGCTGTGCCCCAAGCTAAAAACTTGCGAGAAATGAATCGATTTACGTGTTTATCTAACCATGCTGTTACTTTTTGCATCATATGGTCCTCCTATAAGAATAAGTAGTTTATTCGTTCACATATGCTCTATTGTTTTGCTTCTCGATTGCGATTTCTTGGTCTACAATGTCCTTCAAGGAATCCAAATGAGAAATAAGAATGACAGTTCTAAACTGGCCCTTAATCATTTCTAGAATTCGAATGAAGCCTTCCATGTTCTCTGCATCAAGAGCCGTTCCTGGCTCGTCTAAAATAAATATGTCACCCTTTGGCAAGGTAGAGACATTCAAAAGAGCAAGACGAATGGCCATGGCAGCAATGGTTTTCTCAGCCCCCGACCCCATCTCAATTGGACGGGGATCATGCCTGGGGTGTTTAATCAAGATGTCGAGTTTAGATTCGTCATTCTCAAAGAAGATTTCAAAATCCACAATATTTGTTAAAATCTTAGAGATCTCCGTGTTGATCAGCGGCAGCCTTTTTTTAATTATGTCGTATGAAATACCATTTGGGTGCATGCATTTCAAGAATAAATCTGCCGTTGTGTATTCATCCTCTAGATCTAAAAACTCTTCTTTTTGTTGATTTAATTGAGCGTACTTCTGTTCTAAACTGCCTACTTCTTTGTACAATTCTAAGACCTCTTTTCTGTGATTATTCAAGTCGCTCTCAAAAGCGGCTTTTTTCTCACCCAGATCATCTCTTTTTTGAATCAAACTTTCTAAGTTCTCGACAGCTTTTTGATTTTCTAGAAAAATTTGTTGGTTCTTCTGTAGATCCTCTAACACCTTCTTGAGTTGCAGGGCTCTCACCTTGTCTTTTTCTATTTCAAGCTCAAGGGTAGCGATCTTCTCCTTTACAGCCGTTTTCTTCTCAAGCACCATATAATATTTTTGAACATACTTGACAACTTTGTCAGGATCCATGTCTTCGATCTTTTTAGATATAGTATCGTGAGTGAGCCTTAGCTGGTTCAGCTCTATTTCAACCCTTTTATTATCATCAAGCGCGTGCTTCGCATCATGCACAAAGTGACAGCTGTCTTTCAGTCTCTGGTTGCATGGCGCGCTTTTTAAAAGCTCGATCTTATTGCTTATAGTCTGCTCTTTTTCTTCAAAAGTGGAGATCCTATCTAAAATATCAGACAGTTCAACTTGTTTTTCGTTAATGTAGTCTTTTTGTTCATTAAAAAAGTCGATGTTAAAGCTGTTTAGAAAATTGTCAATCTTGTCAGTAAGAGATATGTTCTCTTTTAAAACTAGATTTTTTTTGTCGTTCTCTTCTGTGAGGCCGACAATGGTTTTTTTACATTTTTCTATTTTTTCTTTACAGTTTCTATACTCCGCGATCTCTTCAGGCACCGTAGAAACTTCTTGCACTACTTGATCGTAGTCTTTAGACACACTGTCATACTGCTCTTCTATTTTTGAAGCCTCTCTTTCTTTCAGCGAGAGGTGTGTCTGAGATCTTGCAAGATATGTCCTTGCTTCTTTAATATTTTCGTCGTAATCGATACCGCCTAGGCGCTTAATAGCTCCCTTCAAATCAACGGAATCTTCGTTACACATCCTAAACTTCTTGTCAAAAAGCTCCAAATCTAGAAACTTGCCTAAAATTTCTTTTCTTCGAGTGGATCCTTCGTTTAGATATGCTAACGAATCTAGCTGACTGGCCATTGAAGTTAGCAAAAAGTCGTCAATAGTGCCGAATATTTTTTTGATATTTGAGTCTGTCTCGATCCTGGTGGTGCCATTGAGAGATTTTTCTTCTTGCAGTGCTGCATCGTACACACGAAACTCAACGTCCGTCTTTGCTTCAGTTGTCTGCTTGCCCTTAAGCGTGCGTTTGTATTTCTTGCTTTCTCTCTCGATCTTGTAGATTTTGTTGCCGATGGCTATTTCAACATAGCCGCGGCACTCATCTTCATTTTGATTAATGAGGTTTAGGTTTTTGCGATTGTTCTTCGAGGTGGTGTTGTATACAGTGTAAAGCAAACTATCTATAATGCTGGATTTTCCAGAAAAATTCTTGCCCAGCACTCCGACAACTCCACTCAAGTTTTCAAAATTGATTGCGTTGCCCTCTCCGTAGTTAAATAAGTTGTCCCACTCAACCTTTTTTAAACGCCAATTGACATTTCTGATCACGTCCTCCTGTTGTACAGCCA
>Ga0209756_1004375_pt1 | contig 11033 bp, 11 predicted proteins | sample ETNvirenome_6_85_FD_184071 | JGI IMG/M metagenome (GOLD analysis project Ga0209756, IMG submission 184071) | Marine viral communities from the Pacific Ocean - ETNP_6_85 (SPAdes) (version 3) | ecosystem: Environmental > Aquatic > Marine > Oceanic | place: Pacific Ocean | collected 2013-06-19
TACATCGATGGTTTTGATATTCGTATCTCCACTGAGAAGATTTCCTTGATCTGCTTCAGTTTTACTTCCAAGTGAAACTTCTCCATATATGCCAGTACTTCCTTGTAAATCTATAACAGCAATAATTGATGCATCAAGTTGGTAATCATATCTAAATGAAGTTACAACGCCACGGAATCCTAATTCATTTAATTTCGTAAAATCTGTTGATTTTAATCCAGGATATACTTCTTTCAATGTTTTAGCTGTTTCATCTAATGATTCGTCTGTCAATCCGAGACTATTTTCTTCAGTAAGTACTGCGGATGGTGGGTGGGCTATTTTAAGTTTTACTTTTCTTCCTAACCTAAACCACACTTCTTCTATATTATCCAGATCCTCTTTCACATCAGGAATTATAATTTTCATTACTGCGTGGTTCATTATTCCAAATTTGCCAGTTGGGTTTACAAATGAAATTTTTAGATCATCAATAAATGGTCCGGGTCTTTTAGATGGGGATTCTAAATATCCAACTTTCCCAGTAGGTAAAAATTTTCCTTCGAAAGTTGCTTTTCCGTCTGCTGTGGTATACGTATTTGTTCGTACAGTTTTTCCTCCTAAAACATGTTTAATTGAACCATCATATCCATCATCACTATATGCTGTAGCTTCTACATTAGCAATTTTTCCGACCATATAATCTATTGCTTTGGTAGTTCTATTTAATTTACCAGCATATGATCTAGCTAGTATTTCTTTTTTTACATTTGGATAAACTGATGAATATAAAAATCCCATATTTCCTTACCGTGATTTATTTGTCTGATCTATTAAATCTTGTATATTGTTAGCGGGTGGTATTCTTAATCTTGTTCCATTTGGTACAAATAATGTTCCTTTACTTATTCCATTGGAATTAGCTATTATCCACCACAATTTTGCGTCTTTATAAAATTGATGTGCTAACACATCTAATCTCATAACAGATGTAGTTTTAATGTAAATATCTTTTTTAGAAAATGGAATACTAGGAATTATAAGAGTTGAAAATTTTCGTTTTCCGTTTTCATCTTTTACTATCTGTGTGTTACTATATCTACTTGCCATAAATTAACCTCCTTTACCTATTCTCCAGCTGGTGCATCTGCCTCTTCCATAATTTTTGTTTTAGTTTCTTCAGCATCAGCTAACCAATCACTATTTTCTCCATATTTTGGTTGTCCGTTGTCATCAAACTCTTTAGCTAATGAATACAGTCTTCCACGTTTCTGTGGTAAATAATCTGTAATTAATTGTAATTGCATATTTACTTCTACCTTAAATGGAGCTTGTTTCATTAATGGATCTTTAGTTATATTAGTTTCCCAATTTGTTTCTGCATCTACAAATGTGTAATACATACTAGATATAATTGCTGGTTGATGAAGAAATAAATCGCCTACTGTAATTCTTAACCATGGTGCTACTAATGCAATAGTATCATCTGAATATTCTGGAGCCATATATGATGCTAAATAATTTAATTTTCTATACATTGGTTTCATTTCATCTCGATCTGTTGCATAAACCGTAAAATCTATACTTAAATCTCTACTAAATCCATTATAACTATAATTTGGATCTCCCCTTCCCATTATTCTAGTTTCGTTCCAATTTGCTTGAAAAGAATCATTTAAATTTGTTAATATTGCTCTAAAGACTAATACATCATCTTCTTCTTTGTCGGATCCGGCATGTAATTTTGGTCCAGTAAAATAAAATTTAATAAAATCTTGTGTTATAGTTGGATCGAGCGCACCGGGGAGATTTAATCCTCCTAATAATCCTGCTTTATTTTTCCATTTATATATACTATTTTTTGTTCTTTTTCCAAAATCAATTACATTTACTTTATCTCCTCGAAATTCATTGAACCTCTCTAATAGATTTTTTGTTGCTTCATATGGATTTGGTTTTTTAGGGGCCTGAATTAAGCTTCTATTTAAATTTGTTGCTGCTTCGCTCCGTGCAGTAAAATCTTTTCTTAACGCGCCTATTGATCCTTGGTTACCAAAACCATATGTAGTTTCTAGATTAAATACAGAATATGTTCCACCAAATGGCAACGCTGTAGCTGCGGCATACGCTATAGCTGTTGCACTTACAGGAGAACCAAAACGTTTACTTGCAGATGCTCCATCTAATCTAATAGAATCTTCTGTGTGTATCCTCGATCTAAAATCTTGGTATTTAAAACCACGTGGTTTATATAATTTATTAAATGGAAGTACCGAATAAGAAGGAGTTAGATCACCAAATGGATCGATATCTACTGGTAATAATCCAATAGCACTTGTTGCGACCCGGGTTCCTACATTCTTAAGTTGTGAATCAGCATCGCCTGCTCTATTATCTTTTACTATGGATAGTGTATCTGGATATGAAAATCCTTCTCCCCTAAAAAGATCTGGAGTTTCTGGTACAGCTTTGAGATCTGCTTTTGTGAAATTCTTTTTTACCCAACTTATATCTACTCCTTGGGTTAAATCTTGTCCAGGAGTATAAAATTGAGATGCTACAGAAAATGGATTATTATCGGTACTCCAGGTCTGGTAACTGAAGAAGGCTCCTCCCCATGGAGCTGTTAATACGGTATTTGTACCCACCACCGGTTCGTTTAGATCTATATAAGGCCCGTATTGGCCTGCTAAACCATTAGTTATACTATATGTCCAATAATTGTAGTTTCCAGTAATGAGATTAGTCGGTCCAATTGTTGCAGTTCCTATGCCTAATGCTGGATCGTTATAATCGGTTCCATATCCATATAGATTAATATTTCCAGTAATGAGATTAGTCGGTCCAATTGTTGCAGTTCCTATGCCCAGGCCTGGATCATTATAATCATTGCCGGAATTCCAGAAGTTACCTATAGGACCTGGTGTGTTACTAGATTGTACAGGTGGAGTATCATAATCAGATGAAATTCCATATGGATTACTATTTCCAGTAGTGAGATTAACCGGGCCACTTGTTCCAATGCCTATACCTAATGATGGATCATTATAATCAGATGGAGGTATTCCATATGTATTACCGGCAGGGCCAGATGTTGCAGCACCTAAAGTAACAGGTAATATTCCTGAATTTCCATATGTATTAAATGTATTATATAAATTTGGCATAATTTAATCCTTTATTAAGCATAATTGCCTCCTTGTGCTTGAGCTAATTCCGTTGCTTTTATAATATTTAATCCGTCTACTTCAATACTTATTGGCCTTGGTGCGCTGTTTATACGAGCAAATCCATTCCGTATTGCATTTGATATTGCTGCCATATCAGTGCCTGCTCCTGTTACGCCTGTTGCAAATCCATTACGTATTGCATTTGATATTGCTGCCATATCAGTGCCTTCTCCTGTTGCGCCTTTTGCACCTCCATCGCCTGGATTTTTCATTGCGAAAATATAATCCATTGGGTCTGTTCGATATGTTTGGCCACTAGGTGTTAATATTAGATCTTTTACTTCGGCTGGAGCTTCAATAGTTTCCTCTTTTGGTTTTAGAGGCACCATTCCATCTTTTAAAAGTGCTGTAAAAATGTCTTTAAAAGTGTTTACTGCAGATCCAAATGTTGATACTGCTACTGAAAATTTAACTGCGTTTTCTTCAACGCGTGTGACTCCTGTTTGAACTTGATTTAAAACGTTAGCAGTTTCAACTTGTAATCTTCCTGGTGATATTGCTCGTTCATAGCCTACCTTTTGCTTTCCTGTTTTAGGATCTGTTGTTGATCCTTCTGTAACCATTCTTGCTTCTTCTTTGCTTAAAGCCTCTTGTACAATCTCAGAAGTAAGACGTTGATCTGCGATATCTGCTAATCTTTCATCTACAGCCAATTTTTCATATGCAGCTTGGATATCTGCCCCGGCCATTCCATTATATTTTTTCCAATATGCTTCTTTTATTTTTGTTTCATCTACAGCAAGTTGGTTTATCTCTTTCTGTTGAAGTGCTCCTGTTGCTCCTAAGTTGTTTAAGTTTTCGTTTGCTGCTATTATATTGAGCATTTCTTCTGCAGACATATTTAAATAATCTGCAAATCCTTCTTGTATTAACACACTTTTTTGTATACCATCTTTATTTTTTAGAATGAGTTCACTAATTAATTCTTGTTGTTTTGCTGAGTCACGTTCTACATACGCACGCGTTAATGCTTGTTGAAAGCTTTCGCCTTCATCTGTTAGCATTGCCTTTCCAGTTATTTCTTGGAGGAATAATTCTTGAGTTGATTTTTCTTGTACATCTAAAAATGAACGACTTGTTTTTTCTATTCCGGCCATACTCATTTTTAATTGATTTGCTTTTAAAACTGTAAGGCCTAGATTTTTAATCGCTTTGGGTCCTAATCCGGAAGTAAGCCTTGTAAATAAATCAACTGGTATATCACTTAAAGATTTTAATAAATCATTAGTTGCACCGTCGTATAATCCCATTTGTTCAACTGCTGCCCCCAATTGTAATGTTTCATTATACATTTTTTTTGTTTGATATCCAGCAGCTAATGTGTTTCGTTTGAATGCTACTGTTTGTGCGGTTGTTAATTTATGTTTCTCCACAAGATTTGCTAGGAGTAATTGTTCTCCTTTTAAAAGTTTTTCATTCCCTTTATAAAGTTGAGCTGTACCTTTGAAATATTGTGTTTGTGATCCAAAAACAGCTTTATAATTTTCTGCATTCCTTCCTAGCGCTACAGCTACTTTATCTAAATCTTCGGCATATTGTAAAGACAATGTTGAAGATATTCCCAACATTTTATTAAAAATGGCCGCTCTGTCTTCGAAGAGATCAAAATTGCTAGCAAAAATTGCAACAGCATCTCCAAGTTTTCGAAAACCTTCTATTCGTTTACTAGTAACAGATTGATCTGAAAATGCGGCTAAGAAAGCTTTTATATCTTTAAGGCCAATTTCCTCCTGGCCAGTACGTGGCAGCTGTTTAAGTTGCTTAATTGTAAAATTTAGTTCTTGATTATCTAGCATTAACCGATCCATTTTTATATAAATATTTACATCGGAGGTTTTGCAATTTTGTCTTTGGAGTATTTATTCTTTTTCTTTGGTTGTTCTTGTTGATTTTTTGCTTGCTCATTTATTTGATTAAGTCTTTTGATCCAATATTGGCGAAGAAATATAGGCATATTATATATAGTATTCCAATCCCATCGGCCTTCTCCAACCCAAATTAAATTAAATAAAGTAGCATGTAATGTTACTCGGTCTTCGGGTTTAAAACCAAAAAAGGTCTGCTCCAAGCGGAAACATGGTAGAGAAGGCGCTCCCATCTTCACCTTCGAACTCATAATTTAAATCTAACCCAGGGGAGTTATTAGCTACATATTCACGAAATTGTTTGGCATCTTTTGCTAAAAATTTAAATTTTATAAATTCTTCTATGGCTTCTGAATCTCTTGTATCATCTACTTGTTTAATTACTTTTTTTAATATATCAGAAACTTTATTAACATTAGTATCTTCTGATTCTTTTGAACTTATAAAAGAAAAATAAATTGTTGTGCCTGCTTCGGTTTTGTATTTCATTTCTCCGTTGTCATTTGTTTCTAATTCAAATGGTTTATATTTTAAATTTCGGAGATCTACAACTCGATCTAAATTTTTCTTGGTTTTTGGATCTTGTATTTTAACTGGATATTCTGCACCGTATCCTAATATTCTAGCAGAAATTATTAAGCTTTCTTTATCGGATTCAGAAATATCTCCAACATTTATATCTGTTACAATTAATGCTTCCAATAATTTATTTAAAATAACTCCATCTTTCATATATGACGGATTTGTTAAAATATCTTCATCATATGCAGTCATGTACCGCATTTCTATTTTTCCGTCTCTTAATACACTATCTTTTGGATATATTTTTCCTCCGCTTGGGAGATATACAATTTCGGATGGAAGGGTTGATCGTTGTTGATCATCATATTTACTTTTTGCTAATGTGATAAGATTTTTATCATCATATTTATCGGTATGTTTTGCCATGTTATTCCTTTTATAACTTTATTATAAATATATAAGAACACAAAAAAAGACTCTACTAGAGAGCCTTTTTTCATTCAAACGAGGGATGTATTAATATTGTAATATGGCATAGTCATATTTTAATGTCATTTCGATTTGGATTACTTCCTCTGTACCCCAATCTGCAGAACCGAAATTCGTATCTAATATAAATGCACCCATTAGTGTCCATTCTTCAATAAATTCTCCAGTTGCTGATAATGACCTAAAGGTAATATCTTGTTTATATTCTGATGAATACCCATCTCTGCCTGTTAATGATTCATGATGTTTTCTTACCCATTCCATTACTGCTTGTGCGCCTGATGGAACTATAGGATCATATAGTGTAATAGTAATATCATTCCATCTAGATTTTCCTTTAACTTTCCTGTCGATATTAATCATATCCAATGTAATTTCACCATTTGTCATCGATGGCTTCGCTGAAGCTTTTATGATGTGTGATGGGATAGTAGCTCCTGTCCCTTGGATATACATAATAAACCTATTAGCATATTTCGGTTCCCAGTCAAATGCCTTTTCAAATAGGTCGCTTTGACTTGCTCCGGGTAATGTTTGCTGTAATGCCATTTTTTAATTCCTTTTTATATAAATATCATCAAACTCAAATTTTATTCTGGGAATGAAGCTCCGGTAGGTTGAATATTGAAATCTAGAACTATAAATTCTGCGGTTCTAGTTGGTTGTAAAAATATTTGTCCATATAAAATATTCTGATCAATCAAATCCGGAGTATTATTTGTTTCATCCATTACAACTCTAAATGTCGATAATCCTTGATCTGCTTTTACTGCTGCTAAATATGGATTAACTATTCCTAAAAATTTAAGTCTAGTTTCTGTTGTATTTTGTTCGAAAACTAAATATTTAGTTGCAGATGCAATAAATTTCTTAACTGTAATTAATAATCTTCTTACATTTACTCTATCTAATGCCGATGGTCTTGCTTGAAGTGTTTTTTGACCCCAAATAACTACTCCTCCTGCATTAGGGAAATTAGCTATTGGATTAATCCTTGCTTCATATAAATCGTCTCTATCAGTTTGTGTTAAATTTTGTTCTACATAGTTTACGCCGGTTAAACTTCCTCGATTTAATCCTGCGGGTGCATACCATGGTGATTTTACTTTATCATTGAATGACAAAGCTCCGGCTACCACAACAGATGGTGGCACCCATTTACCTACGCCCAATTCATTTATATTTACCCACGGATAATATGTTGCGGTATAATTTGAATCAATATTAGTAACAGTACTTATAATAGTATTTATACTATCATCTCTTTCATTTGAATCTTGTACATAAAATGTATCTTGTCGTTCTACAGCCAAATTTCTTGCATCTGCTGTTACCGCAGGGTGTAACGATTCAATAATTCCAGGAGTAAAGAGCATATTAATATCATAATAATCTGTATTACCTAATGTATTAAAAGCTTTTTTATATGCTAATGTTCCGGTTGCGCTGGTCGTATTACATGCAAAGCCAAATGTATTGGCAGCTGTTATATCTGCTCCTGAATATTTAGGTAAATTTGGTTTTGCACCATCAAATCCTTTTTGAAATGGAAGTATGAATTTTTTTATAAGTGGATTAATTGTTCCGCCACCTGCGAAACTACCAAGGTTTCCTGCAACGGTTAAACTTTTATCCATTGCTTGCTGTAATGATCCACTCCATGAACTATCGCCAGGTGGATAATTTAAGCCAGATGATTGACTTACATCCCCCATATAAAAATCTGAATTACTGCCTGTTTTGGATCCAGATGTTGGAATTGGAGCTAAATAATTCATATTACTTGCATTTGTAAAATCAAAGCCAAAATAATATGCGGTAAGATTATTTGTTGAGGTTGTAACATAACTTGCAGCTCGTAAATTTCCAATAGCGGCTGATCCAGATGCATCTGGTATTGGTGAATATGGTGCTCTAAAACCAAATGGTACTAAAGTTTTGTTTCCTACAAAGACAGATTCAGGAACTGTTTCTACACGAATAAATTTTGATATATTAGGATAAATTTTTCCTTCAGTACTTCCGTTTTCTTTTAACTTTCCAGCTGAATTAATTGTTTTATATAAATTTCCAATTTTTTTACCTATATAGCCTGGAGAAACTGGATCTAAATTACAATTTGTAAATTGCTCTATAATTTTAGGAGTAAGATCTGTATCATCTCTGTCTAAAAAGTCATCGCCAGCAAAAATATTATTAGGAATCTCTGGATTAACATCATTAACTGCTCTTATTACTACAGTAAAGGTTCCATAATCATTAGGATCAGCAACCTCAGACGCAAGTTTTATATCTCGAATTGCTACTTTTATATCATAATTTTCAGCATTGCCGTGTGATAGTGTATGAAATTTAAAAAGATTTTGTACCGCAGACCCAATTTTTTGTGATGTAATCCATGGTGTTGAACCAGCTTGGAAATCTTGTAAAAATTCATAATTGCCTATTATTCCTAATGACATTGTAACATGTCCTTGATTTGAAAATGAAGCTAATGCAGTTTTATCTTCATATTGTAGATATACTGGATAATTTAAACCTTTTGGATCAGTCCCATAAATATTCTTGATATATGGAGTCGTAGTTGGACTTGCGGGAGTAGGATCAATCGATTGACTTATAAATCCAGTAGACGTATATGTTCCATCCCAATTTGGTATGCCACTATCGGGAGCATAAGAACCAGATATTTTAAGTCTGAAACTTCCTGATATGTCGGAAGCTAATACTGATTTTTCGAAGACTTCATTTGCTCCATCACTTGATACAGTAATAGTTGGATGTAATAAATGTGTTACATATGAAACACTTCCAGAAGTTGCAATTATTCCTAATGCTCCATTAGTTAATTTATATCCATTTTCGTATAAAAGTCTTACTATTGTTAAAGTTCCTTGATTATCTAACCATCGTTTTGCTGTTAATGGTACATATGAATCAGGGGTATATGAACCAAAAGTATCTTGAAAATCACTCCAAGAACGTACAATTGTTGGTACTTGTGCTGGGCCTTTTATTGTTGGTCCAACAACTACCGGGCCAATTTCACCAATTCCTGGTGCTAAAAAAGATTGATCTTTTTCAATTGTAAATACACCTGGCGATACTATTCTTTCTGCCATTAATGTTCTCCTATAATTTTTTTATTCTTTTTTTATTATAAATATAATGTAATCTCAATTAAATCTTTATAAAGAGGTAAATGTCCCTTGTTCGATATTAATTTGACCATCACCATATTTTTCTCTTAATTTTTTTATTAATTCTTCTTCATCATTCCGCAATGATGTAAAATCAGTTAAACACTTTTGTTTTGCTTCTTGTAATCCAGACAATTGTTGATTAATAATATATTCATCTGTTGCCATTGATCCTAATTTTACATTAATTTCGGAATATTTTTCTCTCAAATTTTGTATTAATTCCAAATCTTCTTTTTCTATCTTTTTCGTTGTTGTCATATATAACCTTTTTAATTTATAATATAATAAAAATCTTTGTAACTTCCTAAGACATTCTAATTTTTATATAGCTTCCGCTTCTATATAATCCACCATACGGAACTCCACCGGCTCCAGCTAATGAATCTGTTGTATAATTCAAACTTTGTGATACTTGTGTTAATACAACATAATCTGCTCCTTTAAAAGATCCAGTAAAAGATCCGCTAAAAGTACCTAACCCTGATAAAGTATGGCTTGATGTTACTGCATATGAAGAACTTAATCCCGATGCTGCGTATGCAGAATATGATGATGTTATTGCATATGATGATGTAAGTGAATTTATATTTCCTTGTGTTGCTGAAAAATAATTTGCAGATGCTGTTCCTTTTATTGCTAATGAACCGGTATGTGTTATCGAGCCAGATGTATATAAATTATATGCAACTGATCCTGATAATGCATTTATTAATTGAGTAATTTGGGCTGCGGTTATTCTTCCGCCATCGCTTATTCCACTAGTAGATAAAGTATTTGCCATTTTTAATTAATCTCTTTCTATTATAAATATCGTATTATATACTAAACCTATGGCATTGAACCTGAAGTCCAAGCCTCTGTTGCCATTAATGTTAAACAATCAGCATGGCTTCCACTCCAAGTTAATTCAACACTTTCATCTGAAATAAAAGTTGGGGTATCAACTGTATGCCATTTTAATACAAATTCTGTTTCATCTATTGATTTTCTAACTGTTGCTGCCGATGTCTCCATTACTTGGGAAAAATCAACTTCTCCAATATCTGCTGTTAATGCTGTTGCGTATGTTCTATCTGAGTAATCCATTTTTTCTTTCTTTTATATAAATATGTTACAATCCAAATCTATGTTTAAGTGCGTTATAGTTTTGAGTGATTTCTTGGGACGATAATGCTTTATGATAAAATGAAACATTTGATATTGCCCCATGAAAGGGTAATGATCCTCCTCTTGAAAAAGCACCTATTACTAGATTACTAGCAGTCACATAATTTTCCCAAGTAAACCCAGAATTAAAAGTTGTGTTCTCGTTTGAAAATTCTCCGTCTACATATAAAGAACCAACTAGAGTTGGGTGATCATAAATTACTGTTAAATTGTGTCCTTTACCATCAGATAGACTACTTGTAATATTTGTGGAAGGTATTATATCTCTTAATCCACCAGTACCACTTAAATTCGAAGCACTTCCAGAGGTTAATCTTGCCATTATTCCATTATAAGTAGATCCTCTTAATGCAATCCCCCAACCTTCTTGATTATTTCCAATATCCCTTTTACTAACTAATCCTAATGAAGGAGAGTTTTCAATACTAGAAGTAGTACTAAACCAAACACTTACACTCCATGAATCTGTTCCCCAATTACCATCTGATCCTGTATTAAATCTGATGTAATCATCTACTCCATCAAAAAACCATTTCCCTGAGTCACTAGATGTGAAAAATGTATCATTTTCTAAACTT
>Ga0209756_1004378_pt1 | contig 11027 bp, 9 predicted proteins | sample ETNvirenome_6_85_FD_184071 | JGI IMG/M metagenome (GOLD analysis project Ga0209756, IMG submission 184071) | Marine viral communities from the Pacific Ocean - ETNP_6_85 (SPAdes) (version 3) | ecosystem: Environmental > Aquatic > Marine > Oceanic | place: Pacific Ocean | collected 2013-06-19
TGGTAGTTAGAGGGGTTCCTATATTAAGTTTGGGTACGTATACGGTATCGGAGGTGTCCCCCACAATGCTACTCCCACCTAAAACTACCGTTCCATCTACTAAAGTTATGGTATTACTCGTCCCACCTACTAAGACACTATTAAGTGAGTTAGTAATTGTATGTTCTCCTCCAGCAATGATAGCACTTCTACCACTACCAGTTATTGTATTTGTTTCACCAACAAAAATACCAGCATTTATAGCACCGGGTTGGTCTACGCTTTGATATTCCCCCAATATATTATGGTCCGCTCCTCCTAAAATTGCCGAATTCCTACCAAATGCTCCTATATATCCTGAAGCAGTAGTTTGTTCAAAATGAACAAATGATGTCTTTCCACTAGCAATTACTCTATTAGTAATATCAAACCCTTCTCCACCAGCGTGTGAATTAAGTCCCGCAGCAATTACACCACTACCTTCAGTGTGTGAATTACCCCCACTGGCTATGGTAGTATTTCCTTCTGCATGAGATAAATCCCCAGAAGCCACAGTATTTAATCCTTCAGCGTGGGATACACCACCACTTGCAGTTGTTCCACTTCCCTCCGCGTGAGAATAATTACCACTAGCATCTGTACTTCTGCCTTGTGAGTGTGAAGCTAAACCTGTTGCTTGTGTTGATATTCCTTCCGCATGGGCTGACTGTCCACCAGCAATTGTATATTCACCTGATGCATGAGCACTCAATCCAGACGCTATTGTGTATGTCCCTTCAGCGTGAGAATAATTTGCAAGTGCTGAAGTTTGTTTTCCCTCTGCGTGTGCACCCATCCCTGTTGCTAGTGTAGTTTCTCCCTCCGCGTGGGAATTTTGTGCCTTTGCGGATGTATCTTGCCCTTCTGCATGTGAATGGTGTCCTGTAGCAAGGGTTCCAGTTCCTTCTGCGTGGGAGCTATTACCATAAGCTTTCGTAAATGACCCCTCTGCATGTGAACCATTACCTCCAGCAATAGTACTACCCGTATTACCTGCAATAGTAAACCCACCTTCAGCATGAGAAGAATGTCCACTAGCTATAGTACCCCACCCGTGTGAAAATGAATGCTCGCCACTTGACAATGTTTCAAGCCCATACGCGATAGAATTTATGCCCGTCCCACTGGAAGTGGGGGATTGGATACTGCTACCTATCGTTACTGGAGAACAACCCGAGATGGTAGAGACCCATAAAAGGTCAATACAACAATTCCATGTGTTTCCTGATTTAACTATAGGGTCACACCAGTTGAATGTGGATGCACTTGTGGTAGCAGTCGTTACAAATCCTTCAATATCTATCCCCAAATTAGAGATAGGGGTTGTTGTTAGGGGCATTCCTATATTAAGTCTGGGAACATATGTGGTATCCGCAGAGATTGCCAAAATGCTCTCTCCACCTAATATCACACTACGGTCTGCCGACAATTTAGTTAGATGGTTAATACCCCCTAAAATTGCAGAATTATCACCATAAGCACCCACTTGGGTGGTTGCACTCATAGTTTGTTCAAAATGAACAAACGAAGTCCTTCCATCGGCAACTACCTCATTTCTTATTTCTGGAGCTGGGAAAGGGAATGCATTAAATCCTAAACCACCAGAATGTGAATAGTGTCCACTAGCTATGGTAAGTTTACCTTCTGAATGTGAAGCTTGACCTGTTGCTTTAGTTTCTATTCCTTCTGCATGTGCCGCGGTACCCCCCGTAAATGTATTGTTTGTATTGTTTCCCGCTACTGTCATGAGTCCTTCCGCATGTGATGCCTCTGTGGTCGCAGAAGTACCCAGACCTTCAGAGTGTGAAGCTTTTCTAAACGCTAGTGAAGCTCCTTCTGCATGTGATGCAATACCTGTTGCTCTTGACTCTAGACCTTCTGCATGTGAAGCCGGAGAACTTGCTAATGTAGCAATCCCTTCAGCGTGTGATGAATACGTGGTTGCGGATGTGCCTCTATTTGTCATATCGGGGTCATATCCACCTTCCGCATGAGAACCTTTACCACTTGCAAGCGTATCCCATCCTTCCGCATGAGCTCCCATACCTGTTGCCCGTGTATCTCTACCTTCTGCATGAGAATAATTACCACTCGCCGTTGTACCCGTTCCTTCTGCAACCGAGTAATTACCAGAGGCAGTACTAAAATTATCTATTAGTTTAACTGCGTTGGTTCCAGTACCAGCTGTCCAATAACAACAGTAATCAGTTGTAAATCCGCTTAAAAGAGGCCATAAATCTACATTATAAAAATTTGGCCCTTCAGTTGTATTATCAAATACAATAGATGTTCCACTTAAACTAGCCGCATCGGTATAAGAATCAGTATAACCAGTTAAAAATCCACAAACTTGAAAAGTACTACCACTATTAGTGTAAAAAGTTGCACACCCATCAACTGGGTTATAAGTTCCTCCAGTTACATTAATATCTATTTCTGGAGCCGTATGGCCAGTTATCATTATACTATCACCTGAAACAAATACCTTAACTCCACCACCTCCCGCAAGAGTACGAAAATTAAGAAAGCCATCATTGGCGTTAGCATTTTTATTAATATATAATCCTATTCCACCAGAACCTATGTTCTGCCCTACAGTATTATCTATTTTTTGGCTTAAAATTCTTAGATTTCCATCTAGCTCTCCATGTGTTAATGCGTTGGTTTGGTTTAATCTTAAATAAAAAGGAATTGGTAAAGGCATATCTACTTATTTAATAATAAATATCGCCACCTTAAAAAAGAGGAGTTTAAAAGAGTAAATGACTGTAATCTTTTTCCTTATGGATGAATTGGTACTTTTTATTTCCCAATTGTGTTACAATCTTTTTACCTAATGCGATTGCATTTTCCACATCATCAATAATAACATATTCGTTTGACGTATGATATGCGTAGTATCCTGTTGCAAAATTTAGACACGGAAATTCAAATCTTTTTTTCAGCATCATAGTATCAGTATAAGGATGATTTAACCATTGGTCATAACCGTGTTCCAAAATAATATTTTTAACCGACTCAAAAAATACACTCTTTTCTTCATATAGTTGTACCCCCATAAGTGTTTTACTCATAGTATTATTTTCAGTTGAATCAAATTGAATAGCATAACCTACACTTTTAAAGAAATTTGGGTCTGCTTGACGTGACCCATGACATCCTGTTTCTTCAGCAACTGGGAAAAAAACTTTACACGTATCTAATTCACGTAATATTTCCATACACGTAAAAACGCCCGCTTTATCGTCCCCACCAATACCTGTAGGTTCTCCTGTTGCTTCTTCATAAGCTTTTAATGCGAGTTTGGGTTCATTTTGAGCGTTAGGTTGGTATTCTTCTTTAACAACCATGGGTACCTTAGGATGTGCACTATCTAAATGAGCGACAAAACACGGATAAGATTCCGCATAACCTTTAGTTATATAAAGACACCCTAATTTATCCTCATAATAATATACCCCTTTAATTTTATTTAATTCTTCTTTTAAATAATTAATAAGGTCTTGTTCTTCCCACGTATATGTAGGAATGGACAATAAATCTTTTAGTCTTTGTAATTGTTGTTTTTCCATAACACAAAGATAATAAATATTTTGTTAATACCCAAATAAAATTAATTTTGAATTTCTTGTAGTCGGTGGTTTAATATTTTTAATTTTTCTTTTAACCAGATTATATGCCAACCATCTAGATAACCTTCCATTACTAATTCAGTTTTAGTTTTTAACATTTCCTCTTTTAATTTTTTAATATCATTCATTTATCTATTTTTAATAATCATTTAATTTTGAACCTATAAAAAAAATCTATAATATTGTTGGTAATGTCAAGTATTTAATGTAGGTTTGTTATTACGTTCTTTGAAACTATTTAAAATATGGGGGTGACCTGGAATTGATTGGCATTAATTCGTAAGAGTCAGCACGTCGAGGCTAAACTAACCTTGGAAAACTGGTTTATTTTTCTAAAACGGCAACGTATTAGATACCATGACAACTCTTGGACTTATCCATGACGAGTCAACTGTGACTGTAGCGTAACTAGGTTACGACTATTTAGTCCCGTTCTTACTAAAGAATTTAAGATTTGTTTCTTTGGTTTGTAGAACGTTAAAACACAAATCAAACCCACTGACGTTCATTGAGGTGGTTAAATATCAAGATGGCTGGGACTCTGGATGGTTGTTTATTCTATGAAAGGTTAGTCCGAAGATAAATGAATAAACTAAACGTGTAGGATAGATTTTTATTAATAGTGAGCAAGACACGGGTTCGAATCCCGTCACCTCCACCAATTAAAAGGGGCGTCCAGTACTGACACATCCATAGACCTTCGGGTACATCATAGGTAAGACTATGTAGGACATAATTACCATTTAGCCACGCGTTTGGTAAACCTCTATCTTCTTATACTCTTAAGTATAAAGCATAAAAAAAGTCCCGTGAAGGGACTTTTTTATATATACTGTTTTAATTTATTCTCCTAAATTATCTTTATATTTATTCACATACTTGGTGAATATATCCCCAATACCACCAAACACACCTTTATCTGCAACCACACTATCTTCTCCTTCTTCGTCTCCCATATCTACATCGGTTGTGGTTCCATATTTAGTTTTCTCATCATCCTTTCTTTTTCCATCTTTTATAACGTCATTAACCTGTTTTTTCTTTTCTTCTAATTTACCACATAAAACGTCCCTTACTTTTCCTTCTATTTCTCGATAGATAGCACTATTATCACCTATATCTGTTAAACTATTACGTAATACCTGTTCAAAAGTACCATTAAGCCCCATGGTTGCGTTTCCTAATTTAAAAGCTCCATATTCTATCAACCCTTTTGTCATAAATGGTGCTAAATAGTTGCAATCAAGTAATTTAGGAATATCCCATATGGGAACGTTTCCTAAAGCAATTCCCACAAATTTTCCTAACTCCCCGGTTATTCCAAAAGTACTCAGTAACCACATCCATAACTTTTCTCTTACAGTACCCCACAAAGAACCTAAAACACCTTGGTTTTGGGCCATGGTATACGATTGTTCTCCTAAATATTTTTTATTGTGTTTTAAGGAATAGGATATTTCATCTAAGGTGAAACCAGCTCGGGTAAGTTTATGCATATCTTTAACAAAATTTTCACACATAATGTCAGGAGATTTCCCAATATTTTTACGTTCAAATCTGTCTGCCCAATTAATTAATCTTCTATTTTTTGATTCTGATAGTATTGGTTGTTGGGGTGTAGAGATTTCCTTCTCTACTATACCTTCAATAAATCCTACCAGTTCTTTTTCGGTAAATCTAACTTTAGACATTTTTACTTATTTTCTTTTATTTCTACGTTTAGTTTGACGTGTTCGACGTTTTTCTTTTCTTGTAGGTTTAGGGTCTCCTTTGGAAGTTAGTCCATATTCAGCTTTAACTTTATGACTTCCACCACCAATAAAATTAAAATCTTCATAACAATGAGACAACGCTTGGTAAACATTTTTACCTCCTTTTTTAGGTAGAAGTTCTCCAGCATAACTAATTAAGTCTTTACAACCAGCTTTCGTTGCTGCTAACTCACTTTCGTCTTGGAGTTGGTTTGTTATGTTTTTTAAATCCTCTTGGGTTCCTTGAAATTCTGGTACTTTAACTTCTTGTGTACTGGCAGCACTCTTATCTTCTGGTGTTGACATTGCTTTTAATATGAGTGAAGCTGTCTGGGTACCAACAATACCATCCACTTTTAATCTATTTGTAGATTGGTAGTCTTTTACTGATTGTTCTGTAGATGCATCAAATACACCTACCTCATTTATACCTAGAAACTTCTGTAATCTCTTAATAGATGTTCCTTTTTGACCTTTTTTAATGACTCCATTTCCTGCAGCTGCATCTTCTAATGAGGGAGCATGTGTACTTACCTCACCATTTTTTGGTTCTGGTTTAACTCCTTTTCTTTTTCTACTAATTTTTTGACGGTCATTTTCTTTATCATATTTAACCGTGTATTTTCCTTCACTAACGATAGCACTTTCCTTTAATACTTTTCGTAAATCTTGAATTGATTCTTCTAATATTTCAAAATCTTGTACTCCTAGTGCCATTGCAATTGCTGCTCCTTGAATCGCGGCAGGTTTTCTTTTTACCGTGTTAGGGTTATCTTCAATTAATTCTTCTAAGTATTCATCCGCAGTTCCTTCGGGCCCCTCTATCTCATCTAAATTTTCTCCTTCTTCATATAAGACACCATCTACCTCTATATCTTGACTTAAAGTCATTAAATCTTCATTTGCATCTGCTTTATTGAATATTTTCATCACTTTAGCCTTATCTTCATCATTTTCTATGCCATATGTTTGTCCTTCTATACTTCTAAAGAATACTTTTTCCTCTGAATTTTCAATGTATTCAAACATTCCTAAATAATCATTACTTCCTGCAGCAAAGACTATAGCGGTGTTTTCTGCTCCACTAATATTCACAAACACATCTACAGATTGTCCGCCAAAAAGTTGTTTAAATGTTATTCTATAAGCTGGTAATCCTTCTGGTCGCTCAAAAAGTTCATCCGATAGTTTTTCCACCTCTTTGGCTAAATCTTCTGCAGTATAAATTCTTTTACCATTTATGATACATAGAGGTTTATCTTTTAATATACTTATGATGGGTTGGAAATCTGCTTCACTTAACTCGTCACCTAACTCTTCCATTAATGACCCATATTTTAAATCGTAAATTCCTGTTAAATGAGAACAATCATATAATGTATTGACTCGTCTAAACGCATCATATATTGCAGTTTCATCTGTTCCTGCTCCTTCTGTAGCTCCAAATGAAACGAAATCAACTAACCCTTTTCCAAAATATTTCTCTCCCCCTTCAGTGGCGTCATGAATCATATCGGCTAACCCTACTAATTCTTGTTCACTTTGAAAGGTAAAGGGTATTTCTTCTGTTAATCCTTGTTTTTCTGCTTCAGAATAAACTGCAGGATTAAAAGCAATTGCTAATACATCTTCATCATTCATTACACCCCCATTTGACCATTGTTCCATTGAAGCCACGGCGTCTCCCGGCCCTACTCCTGACATATTACTTGTCGCCAGATAAGTACCACCCCCTAAAACAGCTAGGGCTTTTAAACCTCCTAAAGCACGTGCATTTAAAATAGCTTTACTTTGGGCGGCGGTTAATGTTTTCCCCTTACTTAGACCTTTATATAAACTCTTACTCCCTGAAGCGAGCTTACCTAGACCAGTCTTATTTAAACCAGCAGTCTTACCTAAGTGTCGGGTTGGTATTCTAGTTAGTGGTCGTAAAAATTTAGGTAATTTACTTCCATATCGTGCTACCCCCATCCCTAGACGTGCTAAAAGACCCCAAAATTCTAATTGTAATTCCCCTTCTCGTGCGGGTGTATCTATTATGATTTCCTTATTCTCTTTAATGACTGAAGGTTTAATCCTTAAACTATGTGTGTAGTCTCTTATTCCGTTTTTGGCCGGTTGGGGATTTGTTCCGTCATAGCCCTCTAGATAGGTTATTTTATTTAGTTCTTCCTGTAGTGTTATCTTTTGTTTTTTCATTTGTCTTCTTCTTTAATTTATAAATATATTATCTTCACTTTAAAGTTTATTGTTCTTGCATTGCATTTACCATTTCTCCTTGGTCTTCCACATTTAAGGTGTCAAATGCTTCTTCTCCTTCTTTAGACCTTAAAAATTCTTGGAACTTACCATTCAAATCCCCGTCAGACATCGAATCAAGGGCTTCGGTTCCAGCTTCAAACCCAAGTAACCAGCCAATAAATTTAGACCATAGCTTAGTCCTATTAAGTAGGCCTTTTCGTTGCATTCTAGTTAATAAGCCTCCACTTCTAAATATTCTTATATTTTTTACTCCTTTTGCAGATAGTTTCGCAGCTTCACTAAAAACTCTACCATAGGTTTTTACATCTTTGGAAAAGGATTTTAAAAAAGGTAACTTTCCTAGTCTTCCAGCGGTCTTTCCTAAAAATCCTGTAACCTGTGGGCTCCCCATTGCTTCTAATACCGCTTTTCCTTCTTTTGTTTTTCCCATATTTTTCGCAACTTTAGCTGCATTTCCAGTTTTTAAAGCCGCATTAATCGCAACTTTATTTACTTTACCAAATTTCATAATTCCAATAAATGGTTTAGCAACTAAATCCCCCACATAAGGAATAACTGATATTAAACTTAACATACCATATAACATATCTCCTTGTCTAAAATAAGATACTGCATTAATAGCGTCTGCTGCGCCAGTCGGGTCCACAATCCCCACTACATCTAATAATGTGTTATACCATCTACTTTCATTTAATGGATTGGCTTTGCCCCTACTTATAGAGTAACTATCCGCCCAATGAGTTACACCACCCCCAGCGGGATTGGCGGGTCCTCTGGTTAACCCTGACTCCCATTGTCGTGCACCTGTACCACCCGCATCGGAGATACCAGTATCTACGCCACCACCTTCTACACCACCGGCCTCTTCTTGTTCATCCAGAGATGCGGTAATGAGGTCTACTAAATCAGATTCACTCATTAAAATTTTCATTCTTAATCATTCATTTTAACATCTACAGTAACAGTTACACCAACCTTACCATCATTTGTTTTCCATTTCCATGTTTTCTTTAACTTATCGTCTTCTAAATTCTCCGTCATACTTTTATTCCTAAGACTAAAAGCGCCCTTGGTGGCCTCCAAATGGCCCACGACATCATCAAAAGCTTTTTTTGCTATAGGATTGGCATCCCTTTGTTTTGATTCTACATGGTCATCTATTTCCTCCGCCTCCATTAATGTTCTTTCTATTACCTTAATTAAGTCAGATTCCGTTAATCTAATTTTCTTTTTCATAATGTTATTTTATCGTTTATCCATTCCCTCAAATATTCCTTAGATATTTGAGTTATTTTTTTGTTTATTGTTGGGGCTAGATAATCTTCATCATCTGTCATTTCACACATGGCTTCTGCTATTAATTCTTTTTCAAATTTTTCTTTTATTAATGAAATAGAATTATATGCCTTCACACCTTCATTATCATATACTAAGTCCAAATAGTCAAAGACCTTATTTTGTAAAGTTGGTTCGGAGGGCACAACATATCGTTCATTTATAATATCATTAACGATACTATTTAATTGATACGCCAATTTAAATTTTTTACCCATGGGTTAATTTTATTAATAAATATTTGTAAATATGATAATAATTGATTACATTTGTATTATAACCTAAAAAACATTTAATCATGAAAAATTCCTTTAATACCTTTTTATATATTGCTCTCTTTTATTTTTCTTTACTCCTAGTAGTTTCTTCCTGTAAGAAATACGAAATTGCTCAACCACTACCCACTATTGAGGGTACTGAATGGGTATTATATAGTGGACGTGCATATGTAGAAAACTTGGATAATGGAGAACTTAAATATTATGACCATTTTGGGTCCAATAGAACAACCTCAAATCTAGATATCTTTGGTGGGTCATCTACAGATATAGATATATTAACCCAATACCAAACTTCATGGTATTTTATTGATGATAATTTTATATTAGATAATACCGTATATTACACTTATACTTCTATGGGTAGTGGTGGTAATACTCAATATACCATTATTGGGGTGCCACCTTTTGGTTCATCTAGAAATATTGGTATTTCAGAATTTAATAGTGATATGTTAACAGTAATTGTATATGAATCCAACGAATCCTATAATGGGGTAAACTACCATTATTTTTCAACTCTAACCTTTATAAAGAATGGTACTTCTTGTTCTAATTGTGTAAGTGCGACCTTTGAGGGATATTCTTATGGTGGCATTCTAGATAATGTAGTGGAATCTACTATAGATTTTGAAGGTTCTCAATGGATTATCACACGTTATGATGAAGGACTTACCCCCTACTATCCTCAGGATACATTAACTTTTTTAAGTAAAGTGGCTTATACTATAAATGGTGGGAGTGGAAATACCTATTCTTTATCTAATATTACTGGGAATAATATGAGTAACTTAACACTTTATGATTGTTCTACGTTAGGAGGAAATTATAGTGGTTCCCTTTCTCTTTCCTTTATAGAGGCAGGTGAAATTAATAATATAACTATGAATGGTATATTTGGTACTAATGGGAGTGTTCAGGTATGGATGGAAGAATTATAATTAATATTCTTCTTGGTCGGTATAATATCTATCTAAAGACCCATCATTTAATTGGTAACCTCCTTCTATTTTTTTTACACATTCGGTAACCAAATCCCAATCTGTTTCTTCTATTGCTAGATTTAAAAGTTCAATAATTTCATCTATTTCCATAATTTCAAAAAGTTTTTGTGAATAAGTATAAAAACTTTTCATAAAAGACAAGAAAAAGAGATTTCCTTTTTTTAAAAAAAGAGGTAACTTTTTTTATGAAGAAAAAAATATTAAAAGTTGCTCATCCTGATTTAGATATACATTTAGTGGATATTCTAACTCTCCTAGACCCTTCTAAGACAAACAAATATACCCCCTTTTTAATTAAAGAATTTAAAAAATTTCATGGTAGATTTGAAAAAGCTACCACATCCACCCCTATTATGGTTAAAACTTTATTAGACAAAAGATATAAAGAAGCTACCTTATTACAAACTCACTTATTAGATTTTGTACTAGATATTATAGGAAAAGAAAATATCCATGCTTTAGAAACGTTTAATAACCATTTAGAGGATAAAAGAACTGTTATAACTGACATTAATCAATTAGAGTCATTTGGAGATATCCATGAACAAGTAGTTTTAGCAGAATTAAATCATAATAATTCTCAAATTAAAAAAGAAATAGCTACCCTTTATCGTGACGATACATGGTTAATTGTAAAACCACTTACTTATGAATCCTCAAAAGTATATGGGGCTTCTACTAAATGGTGTACATCCCAAAGAGAAAATAGCCGTCCATTTTATGAATATTCAAAAGAAGGTGTTCTTA